>Ga0326727_10001401_pt1 | contig 89480 bp, 69 predicted proteins | sample MB2enrmetagenome_FD_207643 | JGI IMG/M metagenome (GOLD analysis project Ga0326727, IMG submission 207643) | Lab enriched peat soil microbial communities from McLean, Ithaca, NY, United States - MB29MY | ecosystem: Environmental > Terrestrial > Soil > Wetlands > Peat | place: USA: New York...
GAGGTGCTCGCGCAGGTGAAGTTAGCACCCGTCGTTGAGGAAGCACTTTGCTGGCCCGCGCTGGAGCCCGGAGTCGGGTTGAGCGTGAGCGAGTAAGAGAGGTTTTTCGGGTTGAGTGACGGCGCGGCATTTTGGAACGTAGTTGCCGCCGTAGCACAGGGGTCGAGAATGAGCCCGCCGCTGTCTGCAAGAACCCTCCCGGCATTACCCACGCCCTCGGTCAGGCTCAGTATCTGGTTCAGGAAGATGCCGAAGACCAATATGCCGGTAACCGCTATCAAAATAACCGGCATCACCAGCGCGGTTTCCACGAGCGCTTGACCCTCATCGTCCGAGCCAGACCAATTGCGTACCCGCGCCCGGCCACCTTTACAGGTCCGCGTCTTTTTTGGCAACTTAGCCCTGGAGAGATTCATCACACATTCTCCCATTCTCCGTTCTGACATTCGAAATAGGCGAGGTATTCGCCGGAATACCTTTCAAGTGATTTATTTGCAGTCAGTCTCTGCGTTGTCCGTTTCAAACCTGCGAGAGGAACATTCTCAAGATAGGAGTTTAGGGTGATCGTCAAGCGAAAGGAACCATCATCTAAGCAAAGAGGTTTCTTTAGTCATAGTTCATAAGTATTAGTCGGTATTGGCAGAAATATGATCGCTGATAGTTCTCCTCTATTAGTAGGTGATGTGGGTCACACACAAAATGGGACCGTCATCTCGTTTAGCTATGAAGGCTATAGCTTGCTCGGCCCAGGTCACCCCCGACAACTTACTCGCAAGAAGTCGTGGAATGCGCGTAAGCCACTGAGTGGCGAGCAGTTCGTTTCCATTCTGACGAATTACGCTTCGTGTGCACTTGGGACGTGAGGCTGCGGGACGAGCTCGGTGAGGGCGATTCCGGCGAGGATGAGGATGGCGCCGGTTGCGGGGATGAAGCCGAGGCGTTCTCCGGTGACGAGGAAGGATGTGATCCAGGCAAAGACTGGCTCGAGGGTGAGGATGAGCGCGGTGTGGGTGGAGGGCAGGATGGACTGTGCCCAGCTTTGGATGGAAAACGCGGCGGCAGTGGCGAGTACGGCGGCGACAAGGAGCGCGATAACGAGGCGCGGCGTGAAGTGGACTTGCGGGTGCTCGATGAACGGCAGGCTGATGGCCATGAAGAGTGCGCAGAATCCGACTTGAACGATGGCGAGGGACCGGAAGGGAATGCGTGGCGAGACGTGGCCGAGGGCGATGCAGTGAAAGGCGAATCCGATGGAGCAGCCGAAGGTAAGGACGTCGCCAAGGTTCAAGGAGGAGAGGTCGGGAAGCAGGGCCGCGACGGTTGAGGTGGATCCAGCGGCGGCCGGAGGTGCGGTAAGGAGCAAGATTCCGATGAAGGCGAGTGCGGCGCCGAGGAAGGCGTTCCAGCGTGGCGGGCGCGCACCGGGAGGCCGCAGCGAGAGCGGGATGGAAAAGAGCGGGACGAGGACCACGACGAGTCCGGTGATGAAGGCGGATTTGGAAGGCGTGGTGCGAACGAGGCCGATGGTCTGGAACTGGTAGCCGGCGGCAAGGCAGAGGCCGACGAGCGCTCCGGCAGCGATGTAGGTGCGGCGGATGGTGCGCCATGAACGGTGATAGGCGATGGCGAGGAGCGCGAAGGCCAGCGTCATGCGGATGAGATTGAAGGCTGCGGGAGTAGCGTCGGCGAGCGCGCCCTTGATGAGGACAAAGGTCGATCCCCAGATGGCGACCACGAAGGTCATCAGCAGGTAGGCGCGGAATCTCATGTGAGTTGATTATTTCAGTTGGAGGTTTGGATAAGATTCGTGCTTTCCCACCCTTACGCAGAAGGCGCACAACGATGGGGCACCCAGGATGGTTGGCAGGTTCGAATCTTATTGATCCAGGGAGGTCAGGGCATCCTGGCCGGCGACGTAGGTCTTCAGGACGTTGGTGAAGAGGAGTGCCCGAGCGGGAACCTTGTAGAGGTCGCGATCGACGAGGATGAAGTCGGCATCGTAGCCAGGGAGGAGCATGCCTTTGCGCTTCTCGGCGAACTCCGCGTAGGCGGAACCTTGTGTGTAGGCGGCGAGGGCGCGGCCGCGGGTGAGCTTGTTCTCGGGGAAGTAGCTCCTGGTGCCGGCTTCGTTCATACGCGTGCAGGCAGCGTAGAGGCCGCGGAAGGGAGTGATGGGCTCGACGGGGTAGTCGGTGCCGAAGGCGAGGGGGACGCCGGCGTTGAGGAAGGCTTTCCATGCGTAGGAGTAGGCAGCGCGCCCGGGCCCGAGGCGATCGACGGCCCAGTTCATGTCGGTGAGCAGGTGGTTGGGCTGCATGCTGGCGATGACGCCGAGCTTTTTGAAGCGCGGGATGTCGGTGGGGTCGACGACCTGAGCGTGCTCGATGCGATTACGCGCCGGTGAAACACCGGGCTGCGAAAAGGCGTCGAGGGCCATGGATGTGGCCTTGTCGCCGATGGCGTGGAATCCGATCTGGAACCCCGCCTTGGCGCGTTCAATAGTCATCTGGTTGAGTTGGTCCTGCGTGTATTGCGGGAGGCCGGTGTTGTTGAGGTCGTCGGCGTAGGGCGCTTTCATCGCGGCGGTGCGTGATCCGAGGGAACCATCCATGAATCCCTTGAGCATGCCGGTGTGGAGCATCGGATCGTTGGTGTCGTGGTGCGCGCGTTGCGCCTTCAACTCATCGAGGGGATATTTGAAGGGAAGCCATTCGCTGATGCGCAGGTGCAGACTGCCTTCCTTTTCCATCTCTTCAAAGACGAGGAAGTCCTCCCAGTCGCTGAAGTCCTGCACGCTGGTGACGCCGTGGGTGAGCGCGTCTCTGATGGCGAGTTCGTCGCCTTTGCGGCGCTCTTCGTGCGATGGCGGCGGGATGACCTTGTAGACCAGGCCTTGTGCGGACTCGCGGAGGATGCCGGTGGGTTGGCCGCTTGCATCGAGGTCGATGGCGCCGCCTTGCGGAGGCAGGGTCTTGTTGGTGATTCCGGCGGCCGCGAGGGCTGCGGAGTTAGCGATGGCAATGTGGCCGTCGATGCGATCGAGGAATGTGGGGTGATCGCCCGTGACTCTGTCGAGATCCTGGCGCGTGGGAAGAACCTTGTTTTGCCAGAGGGTATGGTCCCATTTGCCGCCGGTGAGCCAGTGGCCTGCGGGAGTGTCCTTTGCCGCGGCCTGAATCCTGGCGAGCATCTCATCCAGCGATTTCACGCCTGTGAGATCGACGTTGAGCTTGGTGCGGCCTGCGCCGCCGAGATGCGTGTGCGCGTCGTTGAAGCCCGGGAAGATGAAGGTGCTGGTGCTTGCAGAGTCGAGATCGTGAAGAGCTGTTTTCGGTCCGGCCAGGCGCGTTATGTCGGCGGTTTTGCCGATGGCGATGACTTTGCCGCCGCTGATGGCGATGGCTTCGACAGTCTGCGGCTTGTCTTCAGCGAAGCCTTCGCCGGTGTAGATGACGCCGCCGAAGAAGATGATGTCGGGGACGACCTCTGCGCTTGCGGCAGGCGAAGTGTGCAGGGGGGCCGGATGCTTTTGCGGAGTGGATTGAGCAGTGCCAAGGATGGGTGCGGCAAATGCCACAGTAAACAGAGCGATCATCGCGCGCATGCGCGAAGTTTAGCAGAGGTCCGACGGGATTATTGCTCAGCGGCCCATTCAGTGAGGGCGACGGCGAGAAGAAGGACGCGGCGGAGGCCGATTCCCCGGTTCCTGTCGCTGTACCACTCGGCCAGTGTGTGTGCGCCGCCGCCGTCACCACCTGCGCCGACGGAGATCGCGGGAACGCCGAGGGCGATAGGGATGTTGGCGTCGGTTGACCCGAGACGGAGATCGGTTTGAATGCCAAGGTGGCGATCGACGGCGCGAAGGGCTTCGAGGATGGGTGAGTCGGCGGCGAGTCGTGCCGCGGGCCGGTCGCCGATTTTTTTGACGTTGAAGGTGAGCTGACCGCGATTGCAATTGCTCAGGTTTTTCGCGGCGGCATTGGCCTGGTCGACGGCGTCTTCGATGGCCCGGTGTAGAGCAACTTCAAGGCGGAGGATTTCTTCGGAGCTGGTGGAGCGGAAGTCAATGGAGGCGGTGGCTCTTTCAGGGATGGAGTTGACGCTGGTGCCGCCCTGGATCGTGCCTATGTTGAAGGTCGTAGTGGGAGTTTCGGGGATCGGCGTGCGCGCAAGCGTTGCGAGAGCGGTTGCGAGAGCGGTGATGGGGTTGGGTGTGCCGGCGTCGGTGAAGCTGTGGCCGCCGGGTCCGTTGATGGTGACCTGGAAGCGGTGGCTGCCGAGGGCCTGGGTGACAGCGGAGTCGGCGCCGGCGCCGTCGAGGACGAGGTGGGCTGCGATGCGGCCGGCGAGGGCGCGCTGCTCGTAGAAGTGGCGGATGCCGCGCAGATCGCCTTCGCCCTCTTCTCCGACGTTGCCGAGGATCACGATGGGCACGGCGAGGTTCACCTTGGCGTGGATGAGAGCCTGGGCGAGAGCCAGCATGCCGATGACGCCGGCGGCGTTGTCGCACGCACCGGGACCTGTAAGGCGAATAGCTCCGTCGACGCGCGTGATGGCGGGTTGGAGCGATGTGCTGGCAGGGAACACCGTGTCGAGATGAGCGGAAACAACGACGACCGGGCCGGTACTCTCGGCGGGAAGATGGGCCGCAGGGATGAATCCGAAGACATTGCCGATGGCGTCGGTTTGGATATCGGAGAGACCGATTTCAGCAAAGCGCACAGCGAGCCACTGGGAGCGAGCTTGTTCGCCAAAGGGCGGCGCGGGAATGGCGACAAGTTCGGCCTGGCGTTCGATGAGGGTTTTGGGGTTGTTGTGCAGCCAGGTGAACGCCGCGTGGACGGGGCGTTGCGCGGCGATTGCCGTGACGCGAGTGAAGGCCGTGCTGCGCGAAAAGATCGGCATGCGATTTCAGGGTAGCAGGAGGCGCAGAGATCAGTGGCCAGTGAACAGTGAACGGGGACAGTAATCAGACAAATTCGCACCGAAGGGCATTGAGCGGCTGAACTGGCTGACTTGTACGGCCCGATCTGAAACGTGAGAGCGACCCCAGCTATTCGTATTCGACGGAGTGGAGGAACAGGCCGCGGGCGGGCGCGGTGGGACCGGCGAGGGTGCGGTCGCGCGAGGCGAGGATTGCGGCGATTTGATCGAAACGCATGTACCCGCGACCGATGTCGAGCATGGTGCCGACGAGGTTTCGCACCATGTGATGGAGGAATCCGTTACCGCAGACGCGATAGACGAGGAGATGGAAGCCGTCAGTCGTCTGCTCGTGCCATGCGGAGGAGTAGATCGTACGGATTGTGGTGCGCGTCTGGGTTTGGATGAAGGAGTCTTCGTCTGCCGCGTGCGTGCGCGTGGCGAGATCAGGATCGGAAGCGGCGAAGCTTCGGAAGTCGTGTTCGCCATGGAAGGCTGCGGCGGCGGAGTTGAGTGCGCCGAGATCGGTGTGCCAGGAGTACGGATAGACGTAGCGCGAGAGAAACGGTGGGCAGATCTGCGAGGCGGCGGGTTCGATGGGGAGTACGCGGTACTCGTAGGTTTTGGCGACTGCAGAGTGGCGGGCGTGAAAGGCTTCGGAAACAATTTGTGCGTTGAGGATGCGAATGGAGCCGGGGAGGGTGCGATTGAGCGCGCGGAGAAGATTGGCGGACGGGATGCGGGCCAGCAACGGGAAGCTGGCAACCTGTGCAAGAGCGTGCACGCCGGCGTCGGTGCGGCCGGAGCCCTGGGGCAGGGGAGATTCGCCGACGATGCGGCCGAGGGCGGATTGCAACTCGCCCTGGATGGTGCGCTCGCCGGGCTGCACCTGCCATCCGTGGAAGTCGGTGCCGTCGTAGGCGAGGATGAGCTTCCAGTTCTGCGTTAACTGCGACGCGGGTTGGGCGGCTTCTGTCACGGGAATCAGCGTTGTTAATAGGGTAATTGACCAAGAGGGCCGGTTTAGTCAGTTAAAGGAGGTGGGATATACTCAGCTTCTCGCGCCAATATGTGCGCGAGCGCTCCCGAAAGTGGGAACGAACTGCCTGCAACGTGCGTAATGCTGGTTGATCCAATGGTCAACCGGAGCAGGGAGCGAAAAGCGCCTTGTGGAAATCCCAAATCTGCGTCCCGGAGGGTTCTCTGGACGTCTTGTAGAACGGCACCCCACATGCCTCATCGACTCGTGGAGAGGAAACATGCAATTGTTCGGTATTCGTGTGTTTGAGGAGCAGAAATCAGCCGCCAGGCCGGTGATTCGGAAAACAGCGCAGAATTTGCGGGCACTGACGGCGGTGATGCTGACGTTGGCTGCAGGAGTGCCTTCAGGGTTTGCACAGCAGCAGCAATCAGGCGGCGTGAAGGGTGCGGGTGAAACCCATCCTGAGAAGCAGTCGTCCGAGTTGCCCGGTGCTCCGGCGCCGATTCCGACGCAGCCGCTGGATTTGCGGCCATCGAATCGCGATTATTCGAAGCCGTTTGGGCCGCTATTAGGCAATCCGATCAACACATACCGGCCGACGTCGATCGGAAAGGCGAGCTTTGCAAATTCGGTGCGGCTCGACAACCTGGTGAAGGACGGGAAGATTTACCTGAGCCTGTCGGATGCGATTGCGCTGGCGATCGAGAACAACTACGATATCGCGATCGCGCGCTACGACCTGGATATTGCGGACACGGATATTCTGCGCACGAAGGCCGGTGCGTCACCCCTGGGCGCGCCTTCGGGACTTGTGACGGGGACGTTGGGCGGATCGGTTTCCGTGCTGACGACCGGTGGCGGCCCGGGTGGAACGACAGTAGGTTCGGGAGGCGCCGGATCAGGCTCGAGTGGATTGACGCTGACGACGGGTGGTGCAGGTCCGACGCCGGAGCAACGCGACCCGACGGTCACGGGCACCGTGCAGTTTGAGCGGGCGCGGTCGCCGCAGGCGAACACGCTGTTTTCGGGCGGCAAGACTTCGCTGACGACGAACACGAACGAGTACAACTTCAGCTACAACCAGGGATTCATAACGGGCGCTTCGCTGACTGCGTCGATTACGAACACGCGCATCACGACGGACAATCCGTTCACGGTATATAGCCCGGAGTTGAACTCGGTGTTCAAGGCTACAGTGACGCAGCATCTGCTACAGGGTGCGGGGATATGGGTCAACAAGCGCTTCCTTTACCAGGCGATCAATAGCCGGCGGATCACGGACTCTTCATTTCGGCAGCAGATTCTGTACACCGTGAACCAGGTGGAAAGCATCTATTGGGGACTGGTGAGCGCGTACGAGGATGTGCAGGCGAAGCAGCGCGCACTCGACCAGAGCACGAAACTCGATGCCGATACGCATAAGCAGCTCGAGATCGGCACAATGGCTCCGCTGGACGTGGTGCAGGCCGACTCGAATGTGGCGACGGACAAGCAGGCGCTGATCAATTCAGAGAACGCGCTGAATTATCAGCAGCAGATCATCAAACAGGCGATTGCGCGCAACCTGAACGACGCGGCTCTGGCGACAGCGCCGGTGATTCCGACAGACCGCATCACGCTTGATCAGCTACCGGAGGAAAGCCAGCCGGTGGAGGAGTTGGTTCAGGCGGCATTCAAGAGCCGACCAGAGCTGGAGCAGGCGGTGCTGACACTGCGCAATGATGAGATCACGCTGAAGGGCGCGCGGAATGCGCTGCTGCCGACACTGGACGCATATGGATTCTACGGGGCGAACGCGCTGGGCGGATCGCAGAGTCCTAACGCCTGCGAAGGTTTCAGCACCACCTGTACGCACTATCCGCCCAATACGTTCCCAACGACAAGCTATGGCGGCGTGTTGCAGAACCTGTTCAACAGCACAGCTCCGGACAAAGGCGTGGGATTCACCCTGTCGATTCCGATCCGCAATCGCGAGGCGCAGTCGGTGCAGGAGCGGTCGCTGATGGAGTATCGCCAGGCGGAGTTGCGGCTGGCGCAGCTTTACACGCAGATTCGCATGCAGGTCGTGAATGTGCAATTTGCATTGACGAACGATCGCGCGCAGGTGCAGGCGGCACTGGCGGCGCGCGACTATGCGCGGCAGAGCCTGGATTCTGAGCAGAAGAAACTGCACCTTGGCGCTTCGACAACCGCCAACGTGCTTTTGCAAGAGCGCAATCTCGCAACGGCGGAGAACAATCTGATTGCCGCGAATGCCGCATTTGCGAAGGATCGTGCGGGTCTGTATCAGACACTGGCCACCACGCTTGAGCATTACGGGATCAACCTAGTGGATGCGGCGAAGGGAATGGTGAATACGGTGCCGATGATTCCGGGAGTGCAGCCGGCGAGTACGACGGATCAGCCGACAACCACCCCGATGCCGGCGCAGCCGACGGCTCCGCCATCGAGCAGGTAGGACTGGAGATGTGTGGGAAGGCCCGGCGAAGAGCCGGGCCTTTTCGTCTTGATGGCGCAGGGGGCTGAATCCCCAATTCATTAGCGTTCGGCAACGATGTCTAAGAGATCGAAGAACTCGGGGAAGCTGATGGCGGCGGATTCGGCGCCTTGAATCAGCGTTTCGCCTTCTGCGCGGAGGGCGGCGACGCTGAAGGCCATGGCGATGCGGTGGTCGCCGCCGGAATCGATGACGGCGCCATGGAGTTTCTGGCCGCCGGGTATGTCGAGGCCGTCTTCGAATTCTTCGACTTCGGCGCCCATGGCGCGGAGATTGCGCGCGACGAGCGCGATGCGGTCGGACTCCTTGACGCGGAGTTCTTTGGCATCGCGAATGCGGATGCCGCCGTTGGTGTAGGGGCCGATTGCGGCGAGGACAGGCAGTTCGTCGATGAGCTGGGCGGCGAGCGCGCCACTGATCGTGGTGGAGCGCAGGCCTTCAGGATCCGTGGTGATCTGCACCGTGCCGACGAGTTCAGAGTGCGCCTCTTGAAGCTGGAGGACCGCGATGCGCGCACCGAGCGCGGTAAGGACGTCAAGGAGTGTGGCGCGTGTGGGGTTCAGACCGATGCCGTCGAGGATCAGGCCGGAGCCGGGGAAGAGTGCTGCGGCGCAGAGGAAGAACGCGGCGGAGGAGATGTCGCCGGGAACCGCGGCTTCGATGGAGCGCAGCGTCTGCGGGCCGGTGATGGTGATGGCGTCTATGGAGCGCGTGATCTTTGCGCCAAAGGCTCGCAGAGCGAGCTCGCTGTGATCGCGGGTACGGAGTGATTCGCGCACGATTGTTTCGCCTGCGGTTTGGAGGCCGGCGAGGAGGACGCAGGTTTTTACCTGGGCGCTCGGAACGGGTGTGGTGTAGTCGATAGCACGGAGCGGCGCGCCCTCAATCATGACTGGCGCGTGGCCGTCGGTCAGAGTGATGCGCGCGCCCATTTCGGCGAGGGGCTTGCGAATGCGCTCCATGGGGCGGCGGGATAGCGATGCGTCGCCGACGAGAGTGAAACTGCCTTGCTGCGGCGCGAGAAGGCCGGAGGTCATGCGCATCGTGGAGCCGGAGTTGCCGCAGTCGAGCGGGTGATCGGCTGGAGTGACGCGTCCGCCGACACCGTCGATCTCGATGCGGCCATCATCGGTCTTGCGAACGCGCGCGCCGAGGGCCTGCATGCAGGCAAGGGTGGAGGCACAGTCGGCGCCGGTGGAGAAGTTGGAGAAGCGCGAGGTGCCTTCGGCGAATGCGCCAAGCATGGCGTAGCGGTGGCTGATGGACTTGTCGCCGGGGAGGCGCAGGGTACCGAGGATGTTGCGCGCTGGGCGAATGATGCGTTCTTGCGTTGCAGACAAAGGAACTCCGAATTCTGGATGTCTCTTTGAGTTTACCGAATGCACTCTTCGGACTCCTCTTGAGTAGCCTGTCGAGCAGCGACAATCGGCACGAGCTACCCCCCACCCCCGGAGTCTGGCTGCAAATTCCTCTGCCTGAATGGGTTAGGGAAGGGGTTTGGCTGCAGGGTCCTCTTGTCATTGAACTTAGTCGCAGATTCCTCTCAGCAAAGGACTTACAGACAGTGACCAGTGGTCAGTGCACAGTGAATCGGCCTGCTCGAATCGATTGCTTTTCGAAATCCGGACGGAGATTTAACTGCAATCCCATTGTGCGCCAGTGAGGGGAAATTGCCTGCAAAGTTGGGGAGGCTTTTATCTCTTTGGCTTTGTTCGGGTTGGATGCCGATCCGTGGGAGAAAGGGATTGACAGCTTTCTGGGCCGCAGGCCGAAGAGGGAGCCGGGAGCAACGGACTAGTTCAGCCTATTTCACTGTTAGGACGATGATGGTTTCGTCGTCGAAGCGGTCTTTGGCGCCCTGGAACTGCGTTACGTCGGCAAGGATGGCGGTGGCGATGTGCTTGGCGGGCTGGTCGCGATGGCCGCAGAGGACACTGGCGAGGCGTTCTTCGCCGTACATCTCGCCCTTTTCGTTTTCAGCGTCGAGGATGCCGTCGGAGACGAAGACGATGGCGTCGCCGGGCTGGGTGGCGACATTGAACTCTTCGTAAGTCGCGTCGGGGAACATGCCGAGGGGAAAGCCCTCAGCCTTGACGGTGACGTTCTGTCCGGCACGGCAAAAAATGGGTTGTACGGCTCCGGAGTTGGCGACCTCGAGGGTGCGGTTTTCGTCGTTCCAGAGCGCGAAGAGCATGACGACGTATTGCGATTCAAGCTTGCGCTCCTGCAGGGCATCGTTGAGCAGGCTGAGCATCGCTGCAGGCGCGGGCTTTTGCTGCGCGGCGGAGCGCATGATGCCGCTGACAAGCGCGGCGAATAGCGCGGCTGGTGCAGCCTTGCCGCTGACGTCGCCGAGGACGATGGCGGTCTGGTCGGGGGTGTACTCGACGAAATCGTAGAGGTCGCCGCCGATGGTGCGTGCGGGCAGAAAGCTAACGGCGAATTCGGCGTTTTTGTGAACCGGCGGCGTGGAGGGAAGCAGACGAAGCTGAACTTCGCGGGCCATAGCGATGTCGCGTTCGAGTTGCTGTTCCTGGCGCTTGACTGCCTGGTAGAGGCGCGCGTTTTCGATCGCAATCGCGACCTGTGCGGCCATCGTGGTGAGGGTGCGGACGTGGTCTTCATTGAAGAAGGCAGTGCGCGAGTGTTCGAGGTCAAGGACGCCGATGACGCGCTCCTTGTAAAAGAGGGGAACGACGAGCTCGGAGCGCGTCTCGGGATTCATGGGAAGGTAGCGCGGATCCTTGCGCACGTCGGGGACGTTGATGGGGCGCCACTCGCGGACGGCGGCACCGACAAGGCCGGAAGTTACAGAGATACGGCGCGTAGGTCCGTGGGCAGAGCCGAAGCGCCACGCGTAGCGGGTGATGAGGGTCTCGCCTTTGTCGTCGAGGAGCATGATTGAAAACATCTGGTAGTCGATAAGGCGGCGCAGCAACGAGCCGAACCTTGCGAGAAGCGGATCAAGGTCGAGGATGGAGATGAGCTCGGTGGAGATCTCGTGGAGTACGGCGAGGGTTTCCGCCTGGCGTGACACGCGCGTGTAGAGGCGGGCGTTTTCGATGGCCTGGGCGATGCGCGAGGCGGTGAGGGTGAGCAGGCGAAGGTGCTCCGGCTTGAAGAAGTTGAGCTGTTCGCTTTCGAGATCGAGGACGCCGATGAGCCGGTTCTTGGCGATGAGCGGGACGGCGAGCTCGGAGCGGACGTTGGGATTGGCGGGGATGTAGCCGGGGACGGCTGTCACGTCGTTGATGAGCATGGGCTGACGGGTGAGCGCGACCTGCCCGACCACGCCTTTGCCCATCGAAATGCGCATGCGCTGGACTTCAGGCGTGTGGCCTATCTGAAAACGCATGCGCAGTTCGTTGGTGCGGTCGTTGAGAAGAAGGATTGAGAAGATGCGGTAGGGGATGATGGCGCACACCAGTTCGGAGGTGCGGTTGAGGAGCGTCTGGAGGTCGAGCGTGGTGTTGAGCGCGTCGGCCATCTGGGTGAGGAAAGTGAGGTCCGTCGATTCGATGCGGGCGTTGAGCGGATCGATGTGAGCGTGCGGATTCTCGGAGTCGGCAGGGCGGTAGTCGCCTTCGTACTCGGGGTCCGGGCGCGTAATGGCTGGAGGGGAAGGCATGGGATAGCTGGAATTGATGATAGCGGATGGTGGGAAGGACTAGTGACAGGGAGCAACAGAATTGATGTGGTGAGTTTGCTTTATTGCTTTCCCACCCATGACTTTGTCATGGGTGGATGGCACCCCTCGCTTGAGAGCCGACCGCTGAAAGCTAAACGCTGCTTCATTCTGCGCCGAGTTCGCGGACGATGGAAACCGAGGCGGAGGCGCCGATGCGGTTGGCGCCGGCTTCGAGCATGGTCTTTACGTCGTTGAGTGTGCGGATGCCGCCTGAGGCTTTGACGCCGCAGCGCCCGCCGGCAACGCCGCGCATGAGGGCTACGTCGGCCGCAGTGGCGCCGCCTCCGCCGAATCCGGTGGAGGTTTTGATGAAGTCGGCACCGGCCTGGATGGCGAGTTCAGCGCCGCGGAGTTTTTCTTCCACGGTGAGCATCGCGGTCTCAAGAATGACTTTGAGAAGTGCGCCGTTGTGGTGTGCGACGTTGGCGACTGCGTGCACGGTGTGCTGCACGGCGTGATGGTTGCCGCTCTTCAGTTGGCCGATGGGGATGACCATGTCGAGCTCTTTGGCGCCCAGGCGTGCGAGAGCTGCAGCTTCCTGGCGAAGCGTGGAGACGAGCGAGGCGCCGAGGGGGAAGCCGATGACGACGCCGACGGGGATCCCGGTGCCGGAGAGGATTTCGACGGCGGTGGGAACCCACACGGGGTTGACCATCGCGCAGGCGAAGCGATAGCGGATGGCTTCGTCGCAGACGCTCTCGACCTGCTCGCGGGTGGCGTCAGGTTTCAGCAGGGTGTGGTCGATGACCTGGGCAAGAGATTGCCATGACGACAGTGCCTGTTTTGCGAATGCCGCTGAATCGAAGGTTCCGTGGTCGAACTCAAGATCTTCATCCCGAATCGGGGTAATGGATGGCATTTTCTTGCTCCTTCTTTCCTTCGCCGCTCTTTGATGGTGGAGGCTTGCTGTTCTATTCCGGCTGTTGAGTATAGACCCTATATTGCGGCCCGGCTAGTGACAACCGTTGCGCATGAATAACGAAAGAAACCGCGGATTGACTCTCTCGGGTCACGGGTGCTGATGCGCTATATCCATGCGGGCGATAAGGCCGTCGCGAAATTGGTATGTATGGAAGACGGTGGTGTCGAGCAGGAGGTTGCCCGCTTTGTCGTGGACAACCTGGTGCGCTTCGACCACCCAGTGGCCGTTTTCGTCGGGCTCAATGGAGACGGGCTCGACAAGGGGATTGAGTGTACCGAATTGACGCGTCCAGTAGTCGCGCACTTCATTCTTTCCATGGACGTGGCCGCCTTCCATACCGTTCGCCCACTTCACTTCAGGATGCATGTGCAAGACTACTGCTTCAATGTTACGGGCATTGAAATCGCGATAGGCAGTGCGGAGAATCTCGCGCTCGGTCATAACCTTGGGTGCCCTGCTATTCAGGATGGTCGGGCGCCATGAGGCAGATGTCAGCCAGGTTGCGATAGCGCTCTGCATAATCCATTCCATAACCGATGACAAATAAGTTTGGTATGGAGAATCCAACGTAATCGGCGTCGATTTTTTCGATGCGGCGCGAAGGCTTGTCGAGGAGGGCGGCGATGCGGAGTGTCTTCGGCTTGTGCTGCAGAAAGATTTTGCGCAGATAAGAGAGGGTGAGGCCGGTGTCGAGGATGTCTTCAACGATGAGGACGTTTTTGCCTTCAATGGGCTCGTCAAGGTCCTTGATGAGCTTGACGGCGCCGGAGGTGCGCTGGGATTTGCCGTAGCTGGAGACAGCGACGAAGTCGAATGTGGTGTCGACGTTAACCGATCGGGCGAGATCGGAGAGGAAGATTGCAGCGCCCTTAAGCACGCCCACCATGACCAGTTTCTCATCGTTGAGGTCGCGCGTGATTTGCGCGCCCATTTCGGCGACGCGGTCGGCTATCTGTTGACGAGTATAGAGGACCTCAAGTCCCTTATAAGTGATGGTGGCCATGAAGATAGTATCGCGCGGGAGGACGGGAGATTGAGCGGGATTCTGTGAAAAATCCGGCCGGAAAAGACCGTTTTCAATCTTCCGGTGGAGGAACGTTCGGAATTGGATGGCGTCTATATACTGAAAGAGAATGATTCCCTATATCCATCTCAACCTGCATTTCTGGCATCCCGAGATTCCCACCTTTGGCCTTATGTTGTGGCTCGCCGCGGTGGCGGCGGCCTTTGTCATGGACCGGGGATTCAAGCGGGGCAAGGTCGATGCCGATGCGGTGGGAATGGTGGCCATTGCCGTCCTGGCGGGAATTGTGGGCGCGAAGATATGGCACGTGATTGACACGCCGAGCGAATTCAGAGAAATGGGCTGGCGAGTGCTCTGGGATACCGCAGGATTTGCGTGGTTTGGCGGCCTGGTGTTCGGGATCTCCGCGCTTGTGTTCCAGGGATGGTGGGCCAGGATCGGCGGGCTCCGGACGCTTGACCTGGCTGCGCCTGCGGCGGCGATTGGATACGGGATCGGGCGTATCGGCTGCTTTCTCTCGGGCGATGGCTGCTACGGCATCGAGACGAAGCTGCCGTGGGGGATGAGTTTTCCGAACGGGATCGAGCCCACGCTTCCGGGCGTGCGGGTTCATCCGACACCGTTGTACGAACTGGGAATGGGGCTGCTGATCGGCTGGTACCTGTGGTGGCGCGGCGGCAAGCGGCACGGAACCGGTGCGATTGTGGGCGAATACCTGGTGTTAAGCGGAATTGCTCGGTTCATGGTTGAATTCATTCGGCGCAATCCGAAGGTGTTGTGGAGCTTATCGAATGCTCAACTGGCGAGTGCGGGGTCGGCTCTGGTCGGCGCGGGATTGATCTGGTGGGCTGCGCGCCGGCCGGTGAGTGATCCGGAGGCTGCTCGCGAGCCGGTCTCGAAAGCGGCGTAGTCTTTCGGCGATCGCCGAAGGTCTCTTCAAAAAGCAGGCAACCAGCCAATACTGGACGCGAGTTTCAGCAGGGTGTGAGCGGAAGCTCAATACAGCAAATCCGGGGACCGATCAGCCCGGTGCGTACCGGACGAAGGCACTTGTGCGCATCGAGGCTATGGAACTCGTCACAGCGCCGTGTGATGAGCTGAGGGTTCCGCTTCGGAGAGATGCCGAAGGTTATTGTGCAAACAATACGAGGATATGGCAGAATTGCCCTTCCCTTAAATCTGGAGGCGAAGGAAGCTGCTAATGAAGAAGAGCCTCGTGCGATTTTTGATTCTGGTTCTGGCGTGTACATCCACTGCGTTTGCCCAGTTCCAGGCGCCCACAGCGGACGAGTTGAAGATGACAGCGGATCCGAAGTATCCGGATGCGGCGGCGGTCTTTCTGAATTACGAAATGAAGACGGATAACCTGCTTGGATACGAGAGTGTTTACGCAAGGATCAAGATCCTGAAGGAGTCAGCAAAGGAGCTGGCAACTGTGACGATCGAGTATCCGAAGAGCCAGGCCTTCGCGGGTATAGCAGCCATACAGGCGCGAACGATTCACGCAGATGGGACCGTTGTTCCGCTAAACATGAAGCCGCAGGACCTGACGGAGACGAAGACGGCGAATACAGAGATCCGCCGCATGGTCTTCAATCTGCCGAGCGTGGAAGTAGGTAGCATCATCGAGTACTACTACCAGGCGCGGCTGCAGGAGCATTGGTCGTGGATTCCTCAATGGGAGGTGCAGCGCCGCTATCCAACACGCAGAGAGCATTTTCTTTTCCAGCCGCATCGCGATAATGTGGGAAATTCGCTGCTATGGTATACGCATTTGCCGAGTGGACAGCTGATCAAGCCGGACGCCGCGGGGCGGTTTGACTTGAGCCTCGCGGATATGCCGCCATTACCGGAGGAGAAGTGGGCTCCGCCGGTGGAGAGCAGCCGGTATCGCGTCGTGTTTTACTTTTCGACGGCAGTGACGGAACAGCAGTACTGGGATGCCCAGGGAAAAGAGTGGCTGAAGGATGTGCATCGCTTCGCAGAGGCAAGCGGGACCATCAAGCAGGCCGTGGCGGGGATCATTGCACCGGGAGACAGCGACCTGGATCGGGCCAGGAAGCTTTACGCGGCGGTGCAGGCGCTGGACAATACGGATTTTTCGCGGAAGAAGACTGAAGCCGAAAGGAAGCGCGAAGGGTTGAAGTCTACCAAGCACGCGGAAGACGTATGGAACCAGAAGAGCGGGAACGGGGAAGAAATCGCGCTGCTGTACCTTGCGATGTTGAAGGCGGCGGGTTTATCGGCGTACCCAATGATGGTGGTGAACCGTGACAAGGGAGTGTTCAATCCGGACTATCTCTATTTCAGCCAGTTCGATGACGTGGTCGTGGTGCTGAGTGCGGACGCCAAGGAAGTTGTGCTCGATCCCGGGGAGAAGATGTGCCCCTTCCAGATGCTGAGCTGGAAGCACTCAGGCGCAGGTGGAATTCGCGAGAATGCGACAGGAGTGGGATCATGGGCGACGCCGCTGCTGCCTTACTCGGCGAACGTGGTTGTGCGGCGCGCGGAGCTGGCGGTGAGCCCCGATGGATCAGTGAATGGCCGGCTGCAATTCAGCATGTCTGGGCAGGAGGCCTTGCACTGGCGTCAGCAGGCGCTGCAAGTGGACGAGGATGCGCTGAAGAAGAGTTTCGACGAGTGGCTCACCACGCAATTGCCGTCCGGTATCCAGGCGCATGTGACCCGTTTTGCGAAGCTCGACGATGCGACCGCGGACCTGGGAGCTTTCGCGACGGTGTCGGGCGTGCCCGGGACGGCGACATCGAAACGGCTGCTGCTGCCGGCATCGTTCTTTGCGCATTCGGAGGACCAGGGATTCATTGCGCAGCCGGAGCGGCAGTTGCCCCTGGATATGCACTACGCGGCCGTGTACAAGGACGGCGTGCTGTTTCATCTTCCGGCAGGATTCGCACTAGAGACAGCGCCCCCGGCGACATCGGTCCCATGGACCGGGTACGCGGTGTACCAGATGAAGTCCACATCCAGCGGGAACGACCTGACGGTGACTCGGACGCTGGCGCGCGCGTTTACGCTGCTGCAGCCGGATGAATACAACCCGATGCGCGACTTCTACCAGAAGGTGCAGGCGGCAGATCAGCAGCAGATTGTGCTGACCAACGGAGGGGCGGCACAGAAGGGGAATTGATCTGCGCGTGGACCCTGGAGCGGAATCAGAGTTACGTGCCTATCTTGAGATTCCGGAAGGTGGCTTTTCTTAAGGAAAAGGCCACTCGACGGGCTTGCTTTCCGGGTATATCTACTCTGATTCCGCTGTAATTTGAGGTTTCGCCAACCCACCCCTTCCGCAAAGGGCGCGGAAAGGATGGGGCACCCATCGATCGGCATTACGCGAGCTTGTAGGGAGCGCGGTAGGGTCGCGTCAGGAGAGCCGTAGCCTCGGGGTCGTTGAGGATCTTCTCATTTGCGACGTCCCACTGGAGCTTGCGGCCGACGAGCATGGAGATGAGGCCGAGATGGCCGGGGATGGTGGAGTGGTGAGCTACGTCAACCGGCGTTATGGTGGGTTTGCGCGACTTGACGCTGTCGAGGAAGTTGCGGCGATGCTCTGAAGATTCGTAGAGGCGGATTCGGCGGAGATTGTCGGGCAGGGAATCCAACCTGGTCCAATCGGGATTGGAGGCATCGAAGCCGCTGCGGTCAACCCAGACCCAACCGTCGGTGCCAATCCACTTGGTGCCCATGTTGATTGCGGGAGAGCCGCCGGCGATGGTGATGGTGACGTCGTTGGGGTAGCCGGTGACCCCCTTGCGATAGAGACACTCGACGTTGAATTTGAGCGCGACGTTCCAGACGGCGTTGGCGGGCGGAAATTCACCGTGGGCGAGGACTTCAGACGGGCCGCTGAGGTCGAATCCGAGGCCCCAGTGGGCGATGTCGCCGTGGTGGCCGATCCAGTCGAGTAGTTGGCCCCCGCCGGTGTTGTAGTTCCAGCGCCAGTTCTGGTAAACGCGGGCCTCAATGTAGGGCTCCATTCTGGAGGGGCCGATCCAGGTGTCGTAGTCGAGGTCGGCTGGCGGGTCGGTGACGGCGAGATTCCACGCGGGCGTGCCGGGAACGATTTGGGATGGGTCCTGTATCTTGTCGGGCAAGGCCGAGAGCTTCTGGAGCAGCGCGGGGACGGTTTTAGGAAAGTCGTGTGGCGCGCCGGGCAGGCCGACCTCAACGTGCGTGACATTGCCGATGAGGCCGTTGCGGACGATCTCGGCTGCCTTGTGAAACTGCGGGAGTGAGCGCTGCCATGAGCCGGTCTGCCAGATGATGTTGTTTTTGTGAACGGCGCGCACGATGGCCTGCTGCTCGGCGATGGTGCGCGCGAGAGGCTTCTCGCCGTAGATGTCTTTTTTGCGCGCGGCGGCTTCTGTAGCGACGATGGCGTGCCAGTGGTCAGGAACGGCGATCATGACGGCGTCGATGTCATTGCGCGCGAGAAGTTCGCGGTAGTCGTGGATGGCGGCGCAGTCAGTGTTGCCGTAGTTGGTGTTGATGGTGTCGACCGCGGCCTGGAGGTGATCTTTCTCGATGTCGCAGGCGGCAACGACCTGGCAGTCGTCGAAGCCGAGAAAGGACTTGGTGTTGGCTGGTCCCATCATGCCCCAACCGATGACGCCGATGGTGATGCGGTTCGATGCGGAGACGCGGCGTGCGTGGGCGAAGGGGCTGGCGGAGAGCGCAGCGGCGGCTGCGGCAGACTGCATGAATCGGCGACGGGTGATGGCGGGGGACGGGGCAGCAGCGGACGAAGGCGCGGTCATTGTGGCTCCCGGAATTGAGCTCGTTGGTGCCGGGGAGAATGATAACGCTTTTGGGGGTGCTGGTTGAGCTCGTGCTATCCCGCCCTAGCGACAGAATCAAATACGTTGCGAGGGTGGGGCACCCCACATCGTGCAGGTATACAGGAATCCGATTGAGCCGGGTGGAGTTTTCACGGCGAATCCTTCGACTACGGCGGCCACGCGCCCTCCATTGAGGTGACAATGCATTCAATATCTCGAATATTTTTGATGTTCGCTAAATGCGCTTGAGGAATGCTAATGCTTCGCGGAGTTCGGGAAAGCGAGCTTCGTCGGCTTTGAACTCGCGGGAGTGGACGCAGCGGCGGAGACCGCGCATCTTGACGGGGTGCTTGAGGTGGAGCATCTCGTGGTAGAGCAGGTATTCGACGGCGTAGCGGGGGCTTGAGGGGCGATCGAAGACGCGGCTGACGACGATGGTGTTGTGAGCGGCGTCGTAGTGGCCGAGCGAGCGCTTAGCAACGCTCTCGCTCCATGTAAGCTCAGGGCGGCCGAGGAGTCCGTTGAAGAAACGGGTATTCAAGGAATCGAAGACTTCTTCAAGGTCGTAGTAGCGGCCTTGCGGGCCGGAGTAGCGCTTGCTGCCACGCGCATGGCGGATGAGGTCGGTCTGGCGGGTGACTGCGGCGCTGGTGGTGAACCGCCTGAAACGCATGTTGTGCCCGGGGTCGATCGGCTTCTTGTAGAGTTTGGCCAATAGAATGTGCGCGATGGCGCGGATAACGTTCTCCGGGGCGCCCTCGATGAGGTCGGACAGACTAACGTAGATCTTGCCTTCGCGCAGGCGGATCGTTGTGTTCAGCGAAGTGAAGCGGCGGAAGCGAACCGCCATGGGAGGAATCGGCGCCCGAGGGCGCAAGACGCGATATTCCTCCAGAAAAATAGGGATAAGATCAGCAGCCACCAAGTTCGAAATTAGCATATCGGGACGGGTGAGGAGGAGGACAAGGGACATAGGGACGCAGGGGCTAGAGGATCGTGGGGCGGACACCTTTCAACCTTTGAACTCAGAACTGTCACTGCGGTTTGGGTTCGGCGCGTTCTTGGCCCTTTTCGTCTTTGTGGATGCTGAAATAGTCATTCTGCTCGCGGAGTAGGCGCTGCGCCTCGTCGGCAAGATCCTGGCCGGCCTCGATGGCATCCTTGCGTGAAAGGTCGAATGGCGGTTCCCCGGCGAGGGCGCGGAGAGTTATCAACCAGCGCTGCGATTCATCGGCGAGGTTTTTGAGGGCGCCGCGCATGTCGGCATGACGGTCGGAATACTCGTCGAGGTTGGAGCCGAGCTCGTCCATCAGCGCAGAGACATCGTGCAACTCGCTGTCGAGTCGGCGGGCGCGGGCATCGGACTTGCCGCGATTCGTCAGGCTCTTGACAGTGTTGACGTGGTCGGCGAGGAATTCGGTGTATAGCTTGATGCGTTCGTTCGGATCGATGCCGGCTTCGCGAATCTTTTCGACCTGCGCCTCGCTTAGAGGATCATGGCGCGGGCTCTGTGCAGCGGAGACGGTGGTTTTGAGAGAAGAGAGACCGAGCAGCAGGGTGAGGGCGAACGGGAAACATGGAACGGAACGCATGGGCTCACGCACCTTGCAAACCATTCAATCACAAGTGAGAAGGCGAGGAAAGGCATGCGCATGCGGAGAGCGGAGACTGACGTGTAGAGTTACCGCGGAAGGAGAGATTCGCAAGCCTACTTGCGAAAGACCTGAAGCATGGTCTCGCTCTCAGCCTTGTTGACCTGGGCCAGCGTCTCTGCCACCAGGGGACGGTCTTCAGAGTTGCTGTTGTGCAGCAGGTCGTTCAGGCGGAAGGCGGTGTGACGGAGGAGGATCTCTGCGTTCTTCAGTCGTTTGTCGTTATCCGTCATACTCAGGTGGAGCTTGCGAGTCACCTGCTGAATCCGTTTGAGGAGGTCGTTTGCCTTCTGCACGTCACCCGCGGCGTACTGCTTGAGGCTGACCTCGGTCATCTGGTGGATGAGTTCAGCGTAGAGGAAACATTGCTCGCGAGGCTGAGCCTGCGGGATACGCGCCTCAAGGGCGGCGATCGTCTGCTGGTCGATCACTTTGTCATCAGGAGAAGATGCGAACGCGGGAACTGTCAGAGTCGCGATGGCGAGGAGGATGGTCGACCAAGCTTGAAACCGCATGAGGAACCTCCGCTTACGGGGGTTAGAGCAGAGTCCAGTTCCCTTTGCCGCGTTCTAAGGCACACAATCTCTTTCTCGAGAATGTGCCCTGGAACCCTTCTTCCGCTCAGGTTCGAACGGGCACCAGCAATTCCCAGGGCGGTGTGCTGACTATAGGAGCATCCAGAGAGAATGTGCAAGCGAAAATCGAGACGACTTTAAGTACGATGGAAACGTCGCCAACGGCCGCCGCCCAAAATCAGCTCAATGAATGCCCGGTTAATTCATTTCTTCTCTAATATCAAGAGCCGCTGGCGAGCCTGCCACTCCTGATCTGGAAATTTGCCGCCGGACGATTCCAAAAAGTGGTGGTAATACGTGATGGCCGCCACTTTGTCGTTCAATGTGTCGTAGGATGTGGCCCAGAGAAAGTAGGTTGCAGGGATTTCGGGAAGAAATTGCGATCGCATGGTCAGGGCGTGTACGGTTAGCGAGGGCTGGTGCAGTTTTGACGCGGCGAAAGCGATCCCGCTCCAGGCATCGGCATCGGCCGAGTCGAGCCTGGTGGCCTTGTCGAAGGCGGCAAGAGCCTCTGAGTAATGCAGTTGACGAATCAGGTTCTGCCCGTGCGCGACCAGCAGCGAAACGTCGTCTGGAGACTTGGCCAGCAGCGCAACGTAGAGTTTGTCGGAAGCTTCGGCATCGCCGGCCTCCGCCAGAACCTGGGCGAGCATGCGGGAGACGGCGGGGTCGCCGGGATGCGCAGCATGAAGCTTCTGGAGTAGTGGGAGAGCTTCAGCGTCATCCTGCGCGGCGAGGACCGTGGCGAGCTGCGCGTTCAATGCGGGGTTGTCCGGATCCTGCTGGAGAGCTGCGCGAACGAGTTTCTCAGCTTCGGGGAATTGGTGGCGTTCGATGAGGATGTGCGCAAGGCCGGAGTTGGCCCCGACGGACTTGGGATCTTCGGCGAGCACACGGCGGTAGGCGGCTTCGGCTGTGTCGTGCTGCCCTGAAGCTTCCGCGAGATCGGCGGCTAGCAGTGTATCCTCGGGCGTTTCGGGAGTGAGCTTAAGCGCCTCGAGCAGTTCATTTGAGGCGGCTGAGGCGTTTCCCTCGCCATCGGGGCCGGGATTGTCGAGACGGGCAAGTGCGCGCCAGGCGCGAGCCTTCAGTGCGGGTCCGGCTTCACCGGGATCGAGGGTGGTGGCGGCGAGGAGTTCGGTGTGGGCTTCATCCTTTTTGCCCTGTCGGGCGAGGAGCAGCCCGAGCGAAAGGTGCGCTTCGAAGGAGTTGGGATTCGCTTCGATGGCGCGACGGTAAAAGCCGGCGGCCTGGTCGAGGCGATCCTGGTGGTCGGCGACGTAACCAGCGTCGAAGAGGGCACGCGCGTCGGTGGAGTGCGTGGCGAGGTAGGCGTCAAGTTTGGCCGCGGCGGTCTTCCAGTCAGATTTGACGATGGCGGCTTCGGCGTCGGCGAGTTCCTGCGGCAACTGGTCTGACTGGTCGCTCTGGCCGGTGGCTTGGGCGGAATCGGGCGTGGGCTTTGGGGAATCCTGTGCTCGGGACTGGAAGCCGGCGGCCGATAAGCAAAACAGCGCAAAAAGGATGGCAAAACGACGCAATGTGAACCTCATTACCAGTTTACCGGGATGGTTTCCGATTGGACGCGGAGAAACGCAGAAGAATGCCAGCTGGCGGCTGCGAGAGGTTACTCAAACGATTGACTAAGACACCAGGCGGGTGTTAGCGTGAGCGGCCTGGAGGTAGTGGTCCGATGAATCGCCGCAGATTTCTGGGAACGTCGCTGGCGGCTGCTGGAGCGGCGGCGCTGGCGGGGAGTGGTTTGAGGAATGACAGTGTGGAGGCTGCGCAGGAGTTGACGCAGATTCCGGGTGCGGTTTCGGGGGCGGAGATTGAGGGCGCGCGTTTTCCCAATGGGTTTCTGTGGGGGATGGCAACGGCTTCCTACCAGGTTGAGGGAGCGTGGAACGAGGACGGCAAGGGCGAGTCGATCTGGGACCGGTATGCGCATGCGCCGGGACACATCAAAGGCGGCGATACCGGCGACGTAGCGTGTGATCACTACCACCTGTACAAGCAGGACATCGCCATGATGAAGCGGCTCAATCAGAAGAGCTATCGATTCTCCATATCCTGGGCGCGGATTCAGCCGTCGGGAAGGGGTGCGCCGAATCAAAAGGGGCTTGATCACTACAAGCGCGTGATGGATGCGGTGCTGGAGGCAGGGATAAGGCCCTTTTGCACGCTATATCACTGGGATCTGCCGCAGGGGCTGGAGGATCGAGGCGGATGGCCGAACCGGGACCTGGCGGGATACTTTGCGGATTACGCGGGGATTCTGGCGAAGGAGCTTGGGGATCGCATTACCGTGTGGGCGCCGTTCAACATGCCGTGGGCGTTCACGTATTACGGCTATGGGATCGGGATTTTTCCGCCGGGCAGAAAGAGCTTCAACGACTACCTGAAGGCGCTGCACACGGTGACGCTCGCGCAGGGAGAGGCGTTCCGGGCGATCAAGGCGGCATCGCCAAAGGCCACGGTGGGGAGCGCGTACTCAGCGGCGCCGGGATATCCGAAGACCGACAGCGAAGCAGACAAGGCAGCGACGGCGCGTTACCACGCGATGAACAATGTGTTCTTTCTGAATGCGGCGCTGAAGGGAGAGTATCCGAAGGCGTTTGTGGGAGAGCCGCCATATGAGCAGATGAGCGTGAGGCCGGGAGACGAGAAGATCATGAAAGTGCCGCTGGACTGGGTGGGGTTCCACTTCTACACGCGCAGGATTGTGTCGGATACGGGCAACGTGCGTGAGGGCACGCAACAACAATACGGGACAGAACGCGTGGTGGATACGGGAGACACGAACGGCGGCGATCGCTATACGCAATATCACGCGGTGATGCCAACCGAGGGTCCTTTGACTCATGCAGGACTGGAGGTGTGGCCGCGAGGGATTTACGACCTGGTGATGCAGATTTCGCGGGAGAATGATTTTCCGCCGATCGAGCTTACGGAGTGTGGATGCTGTTACATGGATACGGCGTATGAGAAGGAAGGCGGGCGCGTTCCGGATGATCGGCGTACGCAGTTCTTTAAGGGAGTGTTGGCGGAACTGGCGCGATCGATCAAGGATGGTGCGAAGGTGAGGTCGTTCCACGCGTGGAGCCTGCTGGACAACTTTGAGTGGACGGATGGATACAGCCAGCGGTATGGGCTGGCGTATGTGGATTATCGTGATCAGAAGAGGACGGTGAAAGACTCAGGGCTGTGGTACGGGCGGGTTGCGGCGACGAATCGATTGGTCTGATGCACAGATGGTGTTGTCGTAAATCCGCGCAAAGAGGGCGGTGCATCGAACTCGGCCGGAGAGGAGATGCAATGGCGGATAACAATCCTCAGAACATGAACAGCCGTGACTGGACGGATCGCACTCACGCGGATGAGCGCATCGATCCGGCGCCCACCGAAAGAGAACGAGCGGATCGCGAGGCGGATAAGCCGGTGCACAAGGGCGCCGAAAGCGAGCAAGAATTCGATAAGATGCAAATGCCGTTTACTAAATAGAGGACCCTGAAGATGCCGGGGTGTGCACCACTGTGAAAAGCGAGGTTACCCAGGGGCGCGCTCTCCTGGTGAAGAACGCGACAATTATTTGACATATAAAGCCGCTGTCTTGTTGGTCTTGCAGGGTCGGATGCCACTTCCGGGTCACGTTTGAAACCGGAAGGAGTGACTCCCTCAGGTAACTTCAGCAGTTGGCGTGGTAACCCCCTGAATCCCACTTTCGTGATTCAGAAATCACCGAAGTGAAGCGCATCTTCGTCCCGATCTAGGGCATCCTTCTAATAGTGCATGTAGTGCATGCTGGGTGCTGTTAGACCCTGCAAATCCCCAGAGACCAGGTGACAATATGCTATCCACCGCTTCAAGAAAATCTGGCGATGTTGCGTCGTACCTGATGCTTCAGCATTTTCCGCTCACCAGTGCGTATCTTTGCCAGGATTGCAATTCGATCGGAAACAACGCAAATCAGTGTCCGGCCTGCGCCTCGGAAGTGTTGATGAGTTTGTCGGCCGTATTGAATCGTTCAGACAACGTGATTGCTGAATCGCAATATCCCTCTTTGCCGGCGATTGCTGTGGCTTCGAGCCATGCAGGTTCGGCTTTAGCTGCCTAGGATTCTTCTGCGCAAAAGGCGCAGAGTGCTTCTCTTGTGTATGCGCGCCCACCCAGGATGGATGAATGTAGGGATGCTGGCGGAGGTTTTCGAGTGGCGCGCGACAGATTCCTGTTTATTTTCAGGCGGCTGTTTCCAAATCTTAGAATTCAACTGCTCAGCGGCAAGCGCATGCGCGAAGACAGGGGAGTACTGCGTTTTATAATGAAGAATGGCCGGTTGCGCCCTGAGCCTCTCTGAGGCTTCTGTAACGTGCCGGAACAATTCTGCTTCCCGGTGTCTTCCCATTGACTTCATCGAACGACGCGATCGTCATCCGCGGAGCGCGGACCCACAATCTGAAGAACATCTCCTGCGAGATTCCTCACGGGAAGCTGACGGTGGTCAGCGGCGTGTCGGGATCAGGCAAGAGTTCGCTTGCGTTTGACACGATCTACGCCGAGGGGCAGCGTCGGTATGTCGAGTCGCTGTCGGCGTATGCACGGCAGTTTCTTGAGCGGATTGAAAAGCCGGATGTGGACGAGATTGACGGGCTCGCTCCGGCTATTGCGATCAAGCAGAAGAACACGACAAGGAATCCGCGGTCGACGGTAGCGACGGCGACGGAGATCTACGACTACCTGCGCCTCCTGTATGCGCGCTGCGGTGAGGTGCATTGCATCTATTGCGACGGGCTGGTGAAGCGCGATTCGATGGATGAGGTCGCGGCAGCGGTGCTGGCGCTGGGCGAGGGCACGCGGCTGAATGCGCTGTTTCCGGTGCGGCATGAGATGCCGGCAGAGCCTGCCAAACCGCCGAAGCGCGGAGGGAAGGCTTCGGGTAAGCCGGGTGCAAAGACGGAAACGGCCGTGCTGGAGCCGATGAGCGAAGGGCTGAAAGCACGGCTTATCGAGTTGCGCGGGTCAGGATTCAATCGGCTCTATCAGGACAGGAAGATCTTCGAGTTTTCTACGCCGGAGTCGCTGCTGGATCTGGATTTCGCGGCTCCGCTGTTTGTTCTTTTGGACCGAATTGTTGTGAGTGCGGAGAACCGTGCGCGGATTGTGGACGCGGCGGAGATTGCATATCGCGAATCGGGCGAGGTGATCTTCGAGGAGGTTCCTCGCCACACAGACGAAGACATGTCCGTAGGGACCCCGCCGCCTCGCGAAGGAAGTGCGGAACCGAGATGGCATCGGTTCTCGGGTGACTATTTGTGCACGAACTGCCACAGGGCGGGCAAAGAACCAGAGCCGCGGCTCTTCAGCTTTAACAATCCGTTCGGCGCATGTCCGCGATGCCAGGGATTTGGGAACACTGTGGACTACGATCTGAACCTCGTGGTTCCGGACAAGGGACTAAGCCTCAACGAGGGAGCGATTGACCCGTGGAATCGGCCGAAGTATCGGCCGTGGTTCACAGAGATGAAGAAGCAGGCGGCATCGCTGGGGATTCCGATGGACGTGCCGTGGCGCGAGATGAGCGAGGCGGCGCGCGAGATCGTGTTGCGGGGCAAAGGAAGCTTCGAGGGAGTGCACAGTTTTTTTGCGCAGATGGAGCGGAAAAAGTACAAGCTGCATGTACGTGTGATGCTGAGCAAGTATCGCGGATATGCGGAGTGTCCGGAGTGTCGCGGACAGCGACTGCGGGCGGAAGCGCGTGCGGTGCGGATCAACGGTCTGAACATCTGCCAGGCTGCCGCGTTGACGATTGCCAGGGCGAAGGGCTTCTTTGCGTCGTTGAAGCTGGCGCCGATGCAGGAGGAGATTGCCGGATCGATTCTCGAAGAGGTGCAGCAGCGGCTGAGTTTTTTGGATGCAGTGGGACTGGAGTACCTGACGCTGGATCGACTGGCATCGACCTTGTCGGGTGGGGAGGCGCAGCGGATTCAACTGGCGACATCGCTGGGTTCGCACCTGGTGGGTGCGTTGTATGTGCTTGATGAGCCTTCGATCGGGCTGCACACCCGCGATACGGCGCGGCTGATTCGGATTTTGAAAGAGCTGCGTGACCTGGGCAATACCATCGTGGTGGTGGAGCACGATTCGGATGTGCTGCGGTCGGCGGATCATCTGCTCGACCTTGGACCGGGTGCGGGCGAGTTTGGCGGAAAGCTTCTGGCCGAGGGCGTGGTTGCGGAGATCGAGGCGAATCCGAACTCTCTCACGGGCAGGTATCTTTCGGGGAAGATTTCGATTCCGGTGCCGACGCGGCGACGCGCGCCGGGTCGCGAGAAACTGGTGCTGAAGGGCGCGGAGGCGAACAATCTGCACGGGTTGAACGTGGAGATTCCTCTGGGTATGCTCGTTGCGATCACGGGCGTGTCGGGATCGGGGAAGTCGACGCTGGTGCACCAGGTGTTGTATCGCGCGGTCGCGCGGGCGCTGGGGCAGACGGACGGCGGCGACCCTACGGGCGTCTTCAAGTCGCTGACGGGCGTGGAGCGGCTGAACGATGTGGTGCTGGTGGATCAGACGCCGATTGGGCGAACGCCGCGGTCGAACCCGGTCACGTACATCAAGGGATTCGATTTGATTCGCGAGCTGTTTGCGGCACAGCCGGAGGCTAAGCGGCTGTCGCTGACGCCGGGACACTTCTCGTTTAACGTGCCGGGTGGTCGCTGCAATACGTGCGAGGGCGACGGCACGGTGACGGTGGAGATGCAGTTCCTTGCCGACGTGGAGTTGCCGTGCGAGGACTGCAATGGCACGCGCTACCAGGCGAAGGTGCTGGAAGTTCGTTACAAGGGCAAGAACATCCACGAAGTGCTGCAGATGACGGTGAAGGAAGCGCTGCGCTTTTTTTCAGGCCATGCGCGGTTGCTGGAGAAGCTGGCTGTGCTGGATGAGATAGGCCTCGGGTATCTGCGGCTGGGGCAGTCGGCTACGACGCTCTCCGGCGGTGAGGCACAGCGCGTAAAGCTGGCGGCGCATCTTTCGCAGGTGCGCGCGGCAAATGCAAATGCGAAGCCATCGCAGGCGAGCCGGGTGCTGTACATCCTGGACGAGCCGACGACGGGTCTGCACTTCGACGATGTTTCGAAGCTGTTGACGGCGCTTCGCAAACTGATTGATGGCGGGGGTTCGCTGATCGTGATCGAGCACAACCTGGACGTGATCAAGTCGGCCGACTGGGTGATCGATCTGGGGCCGGAGGGCGGCGAGGGAGGCGGACACATCGTCGTAGAAGGCACCCCGGAGGAGATTGCGGGGAATCTGCATTCGCACACGGGTGAGTGGCTGGCGAAGGTTCTCTGAACTAAACAGTGGGATACCCCCACCCATACTCTGGGCGTAAAGTCCTTTATTTCATGTGGTTAGCGGAGAGGTCTGGCTCCAAGGTCCTCTGCCAATTGAAGTTAGCCGCAGAGTCCTCTCCGGAAAGGACTTACGGTGCCTCCAGGATGGATTCCGCGACTCTCTGTTCGTATGACCGCTCCCGATCACCAGAACTCTCAAAGACAAGAATAGCGAATCCGATGAAATAACATGCAAACTTCGGAGACGGAAGAAGCTGATTTTACTCAAGCCGGGGCTAAAGCGCGCAAGTTTTCTGGGGCGCTTGCGGCACGACTAAAGTCGTGCCCTTTCAAAACTTCGGCTCAGTTCGAGTTTTTCCGCAACCTGTGAAGTCGTGCCCTGACACAAAGCCGTCCGAAGTTGTCGTATGACCGCCTACTCTCACCTTTGCTTAAGCTTCGCCCAGTCGGGAAAGGCGGGAGGGACGAGGGGGACGAGGACCCGCTGCCCAAAAACTCCCGCAGTTGCCGAAAAAGCCAGCTAAAACGGTAATTTTTAGGCAAAGCCGGGGCGCCCCGGCTCGTGCATGGTACCGCGTTGCCCCGTGTTCATTCGGGTTTGCCGTCGCGGAGACGGCGGATTCGCAGCGGGTTGCCGTCCTGGAGTTCGGGCGGGAGGAGCGCCTGCGGGAAGTTCTGGAAGCAGACCGGGCGGGCGAAGCGGTAGATGGCTAACGAGCCGACGGAGGTGAAGCGCGGGTCGGAGGTGGAGGGGTAAGGTCCGCCGTGGACCATGGCATGGGTGACTTCGACGCCGGTGGGGAATCCGTTGACGATGAGGCGGCCGGCTTTCTGTTCGAGGATCTGAATGAGTTCGCGGTTGGCTGTGAGGTCGTCTTCGTCGCCGAAGATGGCGGCGGTGAGGTGGCCAGAGAGGGCGCGGGCGGCGCGCAGGTAGTCGTGCGTGGCGTTGCAGTGGACGAGGATCGCGTCGGGGCCGAAGATCTCGTCGGCCAGTCCGGGCTGGCCGATGAGCTGATCGAGAGAGACGGAGAAGAGCCGGGCTTGTGCGTGGAATGGCGCCGCGCTTTTCTGGCCTTCGGACAACATGTGCGCTTCTGCAGCTACGGGAACCTGTTCGGCGCGATCCTCGATAGCACGATGGTATTCGCGCGCGATGGCGCCGGTGAGCAGCGTGAACGGCTGTGCCTGTTCGACGAGAGATTTGAGTTCGTCGAAGAAGGCGGTGCTTTCAGGCGCTTCGGGGACATAGACGATGCCTGGCTTGGTGCAGAATTGGCCGGCGCCGAGTGTGAATGATCCGAAGAGGCCTTGAGCGAGTGCGGCTGTGCCTTTGCGGAGGGCGCCGGGAAGGATGAAGACAGGGTTGCCGCTGGACATTTCGGTGAAACAGGGGATGGGGTCGGAACGAAAGGCAGCGAGGTCCATGAGGGCGCGGCCCGCGCGCAGGGAGCCGGTGAAGGCAACGGCACGGATGAGCGGGTGGCTGACAAGTGCTGTGCCGATCTCGATGCCGGCGTCAAAGAGCATGGAGAAGACGCCGGGATGCAAAGCGTGCGCGGCGACGGATTCGGCGATGATGGTCGCCGCGAGTTCAGAGGTTCCGGGATGGGCCGGGTGCGCTTTGACGATGACGGGACAGCCGGCGGCGAGGGCCGAGGCGGTGTCTCCGCCGCCCACAGAGAAGGCAAGCGGGAAGTTGCTGGCACCGAAGACGGCAACGGGGCCGAGGGGACGCAGCATGGAGCGGATGTCGGGGCGAGGGAGCGGCTGGCGATCGGGCAGTGCGGGGTCGATGCGGGCTTGTACCCATGAGCCTTCTTCAACGACCGTGGCGAACAACCTGAACTGGTTGGCGGTGCGGGTCACTTCGCCGGTGAGGCGCGGAATGGGGAGCGCGGTCTCGAGGTGGGCGCGCTGGGCGAGTTCGTCGCGATGGGCTTCGAAGCCCACAGCGATGTGGCGGAGGAAGGCGGTGCGGGCTTTGCCGCTGGTTTGGGAGTAGGTGGCGAAGGCTTCATGCGCAAGCTGGGCGGCGCAGTCGAGTTCCTGCGGAGTGGCGGAGCGATAGAGGGGCTGGAGGGGTTCGCCGGTCTGGGGAGCAAAGGCCTGGAAGCTGGCGCCGTCGCGCGAACCGCGCTGCGAGCCGATGAAGGAAAGTCCGGTGAGTTCCATAACAATTCAAGATTATGCCGTATCCGGCCGGGGGGATGAGAGGAACCTAAAACAGTTGGCCGATTTGCCAGAAGTTATACGGATTGGATAGAACTGTTCGAACGCTTTGCAGTGTCGATGCGGGATTTGAACCACACACCGCGCCAGGGAGCAGAACGACTTGAGCATTTCGACTGGATCTATAGCATCGAGCACTCATGCAGGTAATGAGGAATTAAATGCGCCGCTCGTTCCCAAGGGGAGACTCGCCGCGTTTCTCGTAGTGACTCCGCTGTTCTTTCTGTGGGCAATTCCGAATAATCTAACAGACTTTCTGATTCGCCAGTTCATGAAGTCGTTTGAGATCAACCGGTCGGGGGCTGCTCAACTGCAGATCTGGATCTTCGTCGGCTATTTTCTGCTGGCGATACCCGCGGGGCAGATCATGCGGCACTTGGGATACAAGGCCGGCGTGATTTCAGGGCTGGTGCTGATGGGGTCGGGCTGCTGGCTGTTTTGGCCGGCGGCGGTGATGAATCGGTACGGCTTCTTTTGCGCGGCGCAGTTCGTGATCGGGAGCGGCCTGTCATTTCTCGAGACGGGAGCAAACTCGTTTATTGCGCAGCTTGGACCAGCGGCATCCAGCGAGAGAAGGCTGAACCTGTCGCAGGCATTCAATCCACTGGGATCGATTACGGCGGGGCTCGTGGGAACCGTGTTCATCTTTTCAGGGGTGGAATTGAGCAGCGCGGAAACTGCAACACAACGAAGCGCGGGAACATTGCAGAACTACCTGCATAGCGAGACCATGCGCGTGGTGCCGACTTATCTTGTGCTCGGATCGGTGGCGCTTTTGTGGGCAGTAATGGTGGCTCTGACAAAATTCCCGGACCTAGGCGCGGGAGACCCGCACCACCACGCTACGCCGTCTGAGCACGTGAGACTGTTTCAGCGGCATTTCCTGATGGCGGTGATGGCGCAGTTCATGTATGTGGGCGCGCAGGTTGGCACGTGGAGTTACTTCATTCTTTACGTGCGGTCGGCGACGGGCGTGGGAGACAAGGCGGCCGGGTACATGCTGACCGGGACGCTCGCGGCATTTGCAATCGGGCGATTTAGTTCGGCGTGGTTGATGAAGCACTTCGAAGCGCGCACGATGCTTGGCGTCTACGCGGCGGTCAACGTAGTGCTTGGACTCGTGGCAGTGACGCGGCCGGGATGGTTTGGCGTTGGCTGCCTGCTGACGACAAGTCTCTTTATGTCAATCATGTTTCCGACGATTTTTGCGCTTGGCCTGAAGGGCATGGGTGAGAAGACAAAGACGGCCGGTTCGCTGTTGGTGATGGCAATCCTGGGAGGCGCGGCGCTTACAAAGCTAATGGGCGTCGTGGCGGACTCCAAAGGACTGCAGGCAGCATACCTAGTTCCTGTGGCCTGCTTCGCTGCGGTCGGACTGTATGCGTGGCTGTGGGCGGAAGAACGCGCAACCGCCTAACAAGCCTCCAGACACGCGTCTTCCGTGTGACTGAACAGGCTCGCCAGACAATTTGCTATTTGGCATTCCCGAGAAAGGGGCGGATTTGTTCCAGCGCATTCTGTGCAAGCATGGCATAAGGCCCCTTTGGGTCGCGCTCAATTGCTTCATTCAGGTATCCCTTCGCACTTGCAAAGTCTTTCAGTTGCACGTGCGCCACACCGCGCAAAAGCGATAGCGCGGATATTTTCTCAGCATCGCCTCCCACAAATCGCTCTGCATACGCAATCTCCGTGAGGCCGGACTGGACTTCTCCGACGCCCAAACGCGCTCTTGCAGTCTCAAAGTAGACGGACCAGACTCCGGGTAGAAAGGCAGCCGCGCGATCCAGCGTAAAGAGAGCCTCTTTGAACCGACCCTGTTTATTGAGAATCTGTCCCAACGCCAAATAGGCAACCCCGAGCGTCGGATCCGCGTCGATGGCCTCCTGGAACAAGCGGACCGCTTCCGGGTCGTTTCCGTCGTGTATTTTCAATATCCCTTCAAATGTGAGTGCACGCGCACAGTGCGGAAATATGTCGAGTGCACGTTTTACCTGCTTGTCTGCTTCTTCGAAGCGGCCCTGCAAGATGGCCTCGCGGGCCTGCACTATTGCTTTTTGAGCCTTCTTGGGAGTGAGCAACTGATTGGCGGATACGAGATGTTGTGCCGATGCGCTTCGGACTGTGAATTGGCCCGGATCAATTTGCGCATGCGCAGAGTTGGCAGAACAAGCCAAAACTAGAGCGCCGAAGAGACGAAGAACCCTTGCGGTTGGTAAGCCCTGCATAGAGACGCACCGATCCTGGGAAGATCACGATTGCTCGTCGTTGCTCCCAGACATTGCAACTGTTGTGCCAATCCGGATTCGACGTCTAACGAGTCCAAGCTGAAGAGCGGGATCCAGGCGATCAAGCATGAAACTGTAGTGATCGTCCACTAAGTCAAGGGATCATAAGGGCTGCTCCGTCAGTTAGAAGAACAAGCCAGAAGATTGATCAGACCCGCCTGCAGGGATGTCGTGCATGCTTGCCTGATTGCGAACCATCACTTCGATGTGCTGTCAAAATGTCAGCAGGCCGCGTACCTGGCTGACGTGCCCTTGACATCGTTCTGACGCTGCGAGTTTCGTGTTTTCACAAGGCAACCATGCCAGGATGCAACCTGAAATCCGCAGGAACTTACCCTCCGAGGGGTTCAAGTCCCCCTCCGGGCACCATAGAAGCAAATACTTACCCAAATCCTGCCAGGCTCGTTATGGCTTCTTTGGGGATTTGCCCTCCATTCGCAGGGGTCAGGAGCTGCGTCCATAAGCACCAAAGTCGCATGCATTCACCCCTCGACCCGGTACATCCGTCATGCCGGCGCAACTGTTTTGAATTGAATGCGAAAGAATGTTCGTGGTATTCCAGACTCAGGGACAGTTCAGAAACACAGAGATGGTGTGCCCAGGGAGTTGAGCCGAAAAGGGGTGCGTATGGATCGCAGCAAGTATCCCGTTTCTGTCGTACCTTTCCCGACGGACCGATCTTCGAATGCACGAGGCACGAAAGTGGACGAAAACACCGACTGGGATTCCAAGTGGCTTCGTCCGAACATCTCCGTCGTAGAGAAACCAAAACCCTTCGTAGAGAAACCAAAACCCGTCGCAGAGAAAACCAAAAAAGAGAAAACCGCTGAGCCGCCTCAGGAAGAGGAACGCCTTTCGCTGACCCTCCGCGCGCTCCGCTGGCTCTTTCCCGAGGTCAATCAGCGCCGGTCTAAAAGGTTTCCGACACCTGGCCTGGTTGCGTACTACTGGACCGGCGGCGCACCCCACTCCTACCATGTCGGCGACATGAGTGCGACGGGCCTCTTTCTGCTCACGAAAGAGCGGTGGGCGCCGGGAACATTGATTCAGATGACGCTGCAACAGCAGGACGGAAGATTGAACAGCCCGGACATCTCCATTTGCGTCCTCTCTGAAGTTGTGCGGTGGGGAGAGAACGGCGCCGGTTTCAACTTCGTCCTGACGGATTACGAGAACGTTCATGACCACGGATTCATGCCCGGAGAAGCTATCGACAGGAAGTCGGTCGAACGGTTTCTTCAGAAGATCGGTGCACCACTTCCTCGCTAGTCCGCGGTAAAGGGCCTTCGTATTCTCTCGTCAATCACCAAACTCGCATCCGCAGTACTCGCATTGGCATTCCTCGGCAATTGCCGTGTTCCGGTTTAATCTGCCCGCGGTACCCGCGTAGTTGGCCCGTGGTCACCTTCACGCCGCCCGACTCTACTTTGGGCCTCTCGCCCGGAGCAGGTACGTGCACCTCGGCGCAGACGACAACCATATCTGACATGACTCCAAGCGCCATCATTTACTACATCGCGAACGGGAACGCGCTATCTTCTGTATGCGAAAAAGCTGTCGTCTCGGGCACCCTGTCCTGCGACGCACTCGGTTTCGTTGACTTCCGCAGTGTATGCTTGCTCGGCGGCTATCCTATTTCAGACCCATGGCGCGGAGCATACTCATCACCGGACACCAGTTGGTGAAAGCGGACTGGAACAGGTTGAGGCCGACGAAAGCCGTAAGCCACAGCCAGTAAGGCGAGAAAAAATGCGCGAGTGCGAGGGAGAACAGCACCATTACACCTGCCATGAGTCGGAGACCGCGTTCCACTGTCATAAGGAGACTCCTGATTCAAATTCTGAGCTTGCTGCAGCTTTGAGGTTTGGTCCGGAATGGACCGCGTAGTAGAGAACGGGGACCGCAAGACGTGAGAGAAAAGTCGAAGCCACTTCACCGGCAATCAACGACAATGCCAAGCCTTGAAATATGGGGTCGGAGAGAATCACACTGGCGCCTACGACGACGGCCGCCGCGGTTAGCAGCATGGGACGAAAGCGCACCGCGCCGGCATCGATAACCGCCTGGTCCAGCGGTAGTCCCTGGCGAACGCGCAGCTCAATGAAGTCCACAAGGATGATGGAATTGCGCACGATGATCCCGGCCCCTGCGATGAAGCCGATCATCGAAGTAGCCGTGAAGAATGCGCCTAGCATGGCGTGCGCCGGCAGAATCCCAACAAGCGTAAGCGGAATCGGAGCCATGATAATCAGCGGCACGATGAAAGAGCGGAACCAGCCGACCACAAGAACGTAGATGAGGATCAGCACTACGGCGAAGGCAAGTCCCAGATCGCGGAACACTTCGATCGTGATGTGCCACTCGCCATCCCACTTCATGGAGTAGTGATCGGTGGAGTCGGGCTGCACCGCGTTGTACCTTGCCAGCGTGTATCCGGCAGGCAGGGTCAGATGATCAAGTTCCTTGTTCATCTTCAGGATCGCGTAGACCGGGCTTTCTTCAGCCCCGGCAACATCTCCCGTGACATATACAACGCGGCGCAAGTTCTTGTGATAGATGCTGCGCTCGATCGATGAGTGGTCGACAGTCAGTAGCTCCCGCAGGGAAAGCATAGCACCATCCGAAGCGGTGAGTCGAATGTTTTCCAGCCCTTGTTGAGAGGAGCGGTCGGCGCGGTTGAATTCGACAGTAGCGGGGATAGGTTCGCGCGCGCGCGGGTCGTGAATGAGGCCGACTTGCATTCCTGAATTCGCAAGCGCCAAGGTACGAGTCACGTCGGAGACTGCAATACCATGCTGCGCAGCCTTGACTTCATCCACATGCATCACAAGTCGGGGCTCGGGGTCTTCAACATACCAGTCGGTGTCGACAACCCCAGGTGTGTTCTGGAAGATCGATTTGATCTGCTGGGCAACTTTCGTCTGGCCATCCAGGTCAGGTCCGTAGACTTCGGCCACGAGTGTCTGCACAACGGGCGGCCCCGGCGGAACCTCACTGACTTGAATGCGCGCGCCGTATTCGTTGCCGATCGTCTGGAGTAGTGGGCGCAATCTTTTGGCGATTGTGTGGCTCTGGTCGCCGCGTTGTTTTCCCGAGACCAGATTCACCTGAATGTCGGCCTGATTTGGCTTGTCGCGCATGTAGTAGTGGCGGACAAGTCCGTTGAAGTTGTAGGGCCCGGAAGTTCCTGTGTAGAGCTGGTAGTTCAGAACATCGGGTTGGCGCGCAAGTTCTTCACCCAATCCCTGAGCCGCACGCGCCGTCTGTTCCAGCGGTGTTCCATCGGGCATATTGAGAATGACCTGTAACTCGCTTTTGTTGTCGAAAGGAAGCATCTTTACCCGCACCATTCCAAGAGGGACCAATGAAGCCGCGACGAGAAAGAGCAACACCACCCCGCCAAAGAAGAGCCGGCGATTCCGTGCGGAGCGAATGAGCGGCGACATGATGCGTCGATAGAGAACAGTCGTCCAATGCTCCTTCTCGCGCGCGGGAGCCTCGGATCTCCCGATATGCCTTCCCAGCAAACGAAGAGCCGCCCATGGCGAGACGACAAATGCGACCAGTAGCGAGAAAAGCATCGCCGCCGAAGCTCCAACGGGGATGGGGCGCATATATGGCCCCATCAGCCCGCGGACAAAAGCCATGGGCAGCACTGCCGCGATGACGGCAAAGGTCGCGAGAATGGTAGGGTTGCCGACTTCTGCTACGGCCTCAATCGCAACTTCACTTAACGGACGATTGTGGTTCTTCGCAAGGCGGAAGTGGCGCACCATGTTTTCGACTACAACGATGGCATCGTCAACCAAGATGCCAATGCTAAAGATTAGTGCGAAGAGAGTGACGCGGTTGACTGTATAGCCGAGGAGGTAGAACACCGACAAAGTGAGCGCGAGCGTGACCGGGATGGCCAGCAGTACCACACCGGACTCGCGCCAACCTAGGAAGAACGCGACGAGCAGTGTGACCGAAAAGGTAGCAAGCAGCAGATGCTCTAGCAACTCGTCGGACTTGGCTTTCGCCGTCTCACCATAGTTGCGTGTTGTGGTGATCGTGACATCGTTGGGCACAGTCACACCCTGCATCCCATGAACGCGCCTCAGCACAGCATCGGCGATATCGGTTGCATTTGTGCCTTTGCGCTTGGCCACAGTGAGGGTTACAGCCGGATACTGGCGCGCTGCCTGATTGGCCGATCGCGCGGTACCGAAAACAACGTAGTCCGCCGGTTCCGCTGGACCATCGACGACCTTCTCGGCAACGTCGCGCAAGTAGAGCGGATTCCCGCGAACTAAGCCCACCACGACGGATTCGAGGTCTTCGCGCCGGGTAAAGATGTTGCCGGCCTCAACCTGAATCTCTTCGTTGTTTTCAGCAAAGTCGCCGGCCTGAATGTTTGCATTGGCGGCTTGCAGATGTGCGCCGATCGATACGGGAGAAATCCCATAAGCGCTCAGCTTCTCCGGGCTCAAGATCACGCGCATGGTTCGCGGGAGCCCGCCAATAATGGTGGTTTCCGATACATCAGTGACCTGCGCGATGTTGTGTTGTATCTCGGCGGCGAAGCTTCTCAATTGATAGCCATCGTAGTGCTCACCCCACAAAGTTAGGGCCAGGATCGGAACATCGTCGATGGTGCGGGCCTTGATGAGCGGCTGTGAGACTCCCGGCGGCATGCGGTCGAAGTTGGAGTAGAGCTTGCTGTAGACCTTTATGAGCGCATCTTCCTGCGGCGTTCCCACGAGGAACCGCACGATCACCAGGCTTTGCCCAGGTGACGACGTAGAGTACACATACTCGACACCCGATATCTGATGGACGAGGTTCTCGATTGGCAGCGTGACGCGCTCTTCCACTTCGGCCGGAGAGGCGCCGGGCATCGTGGTAGTGATATCCAGCATCGGGACGAGGATCTGTGGTTCTTCCTCACGGGGAATGACGGCCACCGCAAGGATACCCAGCGCCAGCGACGCGGCAATGAGGAGCGGCGTCAGCTTGGAATTGAGAAAGAAGTGCGCCAGGCGGCCTGCCAGCCCGAGTTCCTGATTCATGGTTCGACCTCAATGAGTTTTCCAGAGAGATCGCGGTCGGCCGGAGCGTCGATAAGTTTCTCTTTCGCGGAGATGCCCGAGAGCACCTCGACTTGGTCACCTTCCGGAGCGGCGAGAGTCACTGAACGGAGTTGTGCGATCCCCTGGCTATCGAGCACATATGCACAAGGAAGCGAGCCTCGAAAAACGATGGCGGAACGTGGAATGAGAATGGCCTGCCGAGAACCGATTGCAATCTCCGACGTCGCGTACATGCCCGCGTGCAGTCGGCTTGAAGCTGGTAGGTCTATTTTGACCAGGAACGCGTGACTGGATGGATCAGCCGCGGGGACGATTTCCGAAACAGCGCCAGTGATCTCATCCAATGAGCCGTTATCGGCTTTGACCGGGACCTTCATCCCCTTTCGGACCGTGCCAATGGCCGACTCATCCACAGTGGTCTGAAGTTGCAGGGCCCCTGCCTGATCAACCTGGAGCAGTGGCACTCCGGGCGAGGCCAGCGTCCCCGGATCAGCCAGCCGCGCGGTCACTACACCGGCAAAGGGCGCGAGCAAACGTGTATATCCAAGCATGGCGCGCACATTGCTTTCCTGAGCTCGCGCCGCGTCGGCCTGTCCGCGCGCCGCATCCAGCCTTGCTTGCGCAACCTGGGCACGCCGCGTGACTTCATCCATTTCCTGCGGGCTGACGCTCTTTTGAATCTCAAGCTGGCGATAGCGCTCAAGCGTACTCGCGGCCAGGTTGGCATCGGCTTGCGCAGCGGCCTGCTGGCTTTGGTCCGATCTGACCGCGGCCTCTGCCTGGTTTAGCGATGCGCGCACTGCTGAATCTTCGAGGACAGCGAGCGTCTGACCGGCGCGAACGCTATCGCCCTCGCGCACCAGTATCTGCTGAATTCGACCGACAAACTGGGCGGAGATCATCGCGGTCTCTCGTGCGTGGATGGTTCCGGTGGACCGCAGATTCTGCGGCACCTGTTCCTGGCGACACTCCACGATTCGCGCACGAATGGTTTGCACCTGTGGTGGCTGCGCGGGTTCAACTCCGCGACAGCCCGCCAGAGACACCGTGGATACGACCAGAACAGCGGCTGGAAACACCATCTTCATTGCAGTTCCTCCGCAGCATCTGGAGTTAGCATTCCTGTGGCGTAAAGCAGTTCGGCATAGGCCATCACATTGTCGTAGACCGCATGCCAGTAGCTGGACTGACTGTGCCGCACTGCATCTTCAGCTCGAAGCAGATCAGTCATGGTGGCGAGACCCGCGCTATAACGGTTCTCGAGTATGCGAAGGCTCTCGGCCGCTTCATCCATTGGTGCACGCGCTGTTTGAACGGAGAGCTCGGCCGTCTCCCGATGAATGTGCGCCCGGTTCACCTGCAGTCGAATATGCTGATCGAGGAGTTTTTGCTGTGCGTCGATCTGGCGCTGCGCGGATTTCTCTTTGGCAAGTTGGGCGCGTTTGGCCATCGGAAGAATGTCAACGCTGATCTGGACACCGGCCAGCCAGTTATTACCGCCCGAGCCGGCAAACGTTGTCCGGTCTTGTTCCCAATTTCCGTAAGCGCTGACGCGAGGCCCGAAGTCGGATTTGGCGGCGGATACGGCGGACTGTTGTGCCGCTTGTGCCTGTTCCAATGACATCAGATCGGCGCGCTTGCTTAGGGCCGCCGCAACTTCCTGCTCGAGGGTTTGCTCAGGAAACGTGTGCGGCTCAATGGGCCTTAATTCGGATTTCTTCAGATCAGGAACTCCAACCGCATCGCGCAAATCAGCCCAGGCCTCTTCCAGGCTTCCTTGTGCAACGATCAACTCCTGTTTCCGACTAGCCACGTTGACTCGAGCGGACATCAGATCCGCCTCAACGGCAAGGCCAGCTTTGACGTGTTCTTCTACGGAGCCTTCGAGTGCGGCAACCGTCTCCTGTTCATGCTGGGCGACGTCAATCTCCCGCTGCGCATAGAGAATGGACTGATAAGCCTCGACAACACGCAAGACAATCTGCTGGTCAACGGCCCTGGCTAATGAGTGCGTGGCCTGCTTGATGAGATCGGCGCGGCGGATCTCCTTCTGGGTCTTGAAGGAGTCGAATGCAATCCAGGATCCGGAGAAGCGGGTTGCAAAGTTCCCAATCGGCCGCGGTCTGTTTAGATTGTTCAACGCAAAGTCGTCCTGCGTGAACTGCTGTTGACGAAGGTGCGTCCCAAAGGCGTATACCGGATCGTCTCCGCGGGAGATGTCCTCAGTAGAACTAAGTTGCGGCAAGGTTCGCGTCCGGGCTATAGCTGCTTCAGCTTCGGCTTCCTGTTCGCTTGCCTTGGCAATTGCCGCCTCCTGATTTTGGCCGGTTGCCAGGTCAATCGCCTGCCGGAGCGTGAGAGGTTGTTGCCCCATTGAAGCCGCGCTAAACGAGCAGAACAGGAGAACGATGAATAGTTCTCGGCCGCATTGCGAAGTTCTTCGGTGAGGCTTCCTTGTCTTGTCCATTCAGGCGAATAAAGCCCGCAAGTCGGCGATTCGTTACAGACAATGTGAAAAGAAACGGGCCTCTATGGCGTGGTTCAGCTTGCTGGCCGGTTAACTCACTGAAATCAAATGCCCTATCGTAGGGACCGGTGAAGGTGTGAGCCTCGGCGAGGCTGCCAGGCGCGCCAATATACTTGCTGCAGGGCCAAATGCGATGCGACCAGAACTGACGAAAGCGATCGATCTGCTGCAACGCAACACTCCGGAGGCCGTGGACGAGGCTCTCGGGCTGTTGCAGAACACGGTCTACTCGTTCAGCATGAAGGTCTGCGGGCATCCTGAGGATGCGGAAGACACGATGCAGGAAGTGCTCTTCCGGTCGTTGAAGCACCTGGGCAAGATGCAGGATCCGCGGGCGCTCTCGGTGTGGCTCTACACGGTGACCCGCAACCGGTGCTGGCAGATGCGTCGCAAACCGGCGAACCACGCCGGGCGCAATCTCTCGATTGATGAACTAATGCCGGACGATGCGGAACTGGCTGCGCTGCTGGAGGATGCAGGCGTGTCTCCCGAGGGCAGTGCGGCGCAGGCGGAGGAGCAGGAAATTCTGCAGCAGGCGATTCTTCGCATTCCGGTTGCTCTGAGACTGGTGCTGGTGCTGCACGACATGGAGGAGCTGACCAGCGAGGAGGTCGCGCAGGTGCTGGGGCTGCAGCCCGGGACGGTGCGGGTTCGGCTGCATCGGGCGCGGCTTGCGGTGCGCAAGGAGATGAGCCGGCGGGTGCATGGTTCGGCTGCGGGCGGCGCGAAGGCGGTAAAAGCGCGCAGGAGAGCAACTGGTGCGAAGGCAGAGGCAAAGGCCAGGGCGAAGAAGCGCCCGGCGGAATGCCGCGATCTGTTCGCGCAGCTTTCCGAGTATCTGGATGGACGGGTTGAGCCGGCGACGTGCGCGGAGATGGAGCGGCACATCGGGGGCTGTCCGGCATGCGTGGCGTTTCTCGGCGACCTGCGTCGCGCGATCGAGCGCTGCCGGGGGCTTGAGGTAAAGTGCGACCCGGCGGTAGCCAAACGGCTCCGTGCAGTGTTTACGCGCGAGTACCTGCGGCTGATAGGAACCTCAGAGCGGAAAGATTCGCTGCAGCCACCGGCTGGACGTGAGAGGCTCTACAGCCATCAAAACAGCCAGCACGCAAAAGAGCCACCAGAGAGGCTTGTCTCTGATGGCTCTTAAAATATTTACTTTGCTTGGGTTAAATGGTGCGCCCGGAGAGATTCGAACTCCCGGCCTACTGATTCTTAGTCACTTAAAGCATGTCTTTGCATGGCGCTAAGGGCGGCTCCAGGGCAGTGTCGATCCAGCGCAGCCATGGCCCGGAACCACCCCTATGAGATCTGCGAATGGAACTCAGAGGAGCCCGTTCTGGAACCGATCTATCATGTTGGCGCGCGCTTAGTTGTGGTGTTGATCCCAGGTGAGGGTGTGCACCGGTATCCAATGCCTACGCCATCACCTGCTGCGGCTGAGCTAAATCTGTGATGGACAATCCTTCAATGGATCTCGTGCCACGCGATCTGCAACTTCGCTCTGCTCTTCAGAGGTAGTCGGGTTTGGAGATGCAAAGCCGTTCCATCTTTCGTTGCAGCGTCGTCCTCTTCAGCCCAAGCCGTTCCGCGGCGCCCCCGCGTCCGGAGAGCTTGCCCCCTGCCTCGCGCAGAACATTGACGATGACTTCACGCTCCATCGCATGAAAGCTCTTTCCCACGCCGATCTCTTTCATAGGTGAAGTCTGGCGCAATTCGGATATCGGAGCGGCCAGCGTTTCATCCCTGCTGAGAATGACCGATCGCTCGATGAAGTTCTGCAACTCCCGGACATTTCCTGGCCAGCTGAAGGACGTAATCGCGTCCATGACTTCATCGGGAATAATCTGGATCGACTTTCTCAGCTTCCTCGACAGAGTCGCGACGAAGTAGTGGGCCAGAAGCGGAATGTCTCCTTTTCTTTCCCGCAGCGGCGGTATGTGGATAGGAAACACGTTCAGCCGATAGAAGAGATCCTCGCGGAACTCACCGTTGCGCATCATCCCGGGAAGATCGCGGTGTGTCGCCGCTATTAGCCGGGTGTTCACCTTTATGGTGTGGTTGCTGCCGAGCCTTTCAAACTCGCGCTCTTGCAACACCCTCAGCAGCTTTGGTTGCAGTTCGAGCCCGATATCTCCGATTTCATCGAGAAAAAGGCTGCCCTCGTGAGCAAGTTCGATCCTGCCGCGCTTTTGAGCGAGTGCGCCAGTGAACGCTCCTTTCTCATGCCCAAACAGCTCGCTCTCCAGGAGCCCCGAGGGAACCGCAGCGCAATTCAATCGAACAAATGTGCGATCTCGTCGCGCGCTCAGGTTGTGAATCGCACGCGCGACCAGCTCTTTCCCAGTTCCGCTCTCCCCGATCAGCAAGACAGTTGAATCTGTAGGCGCAACGATCGCAACTTGTTCGAGAACGCTCTTGATGGCCGTACTCTTCCCGACAATGTCCTCGAAGTTGTACTCGGTTTGAAGTTCCGATACGAGGTACTCCCTCTCGTCTTCGAGGCGGCGGCAGGAGAACGTGACTCTGCGGTAAGCGAGGGCATTCTCGATAGCGAGCGCAATTTGATTCGCGATTTGCGAAAGCAGTTCGAGGTCGTTCTGACCAAATGCATCCTGTTCCCTGCTTCCCAGCGAAATGATGCCAAGGGGGCCTTTGGATCCGACCAACGGAACACATGCGAGGCTCGCAATGGAACTGTCTCGCATGGCTTTCGCAATCGATGGCGGGAACTCGGCGATCTCGTCCGGGCCAAAGATTGCCGCTACCCTGGCTCGCATTTTGGCAAGGTCTTCCTCGGTTAGGGTAGTGGTCGTTATGTTCTCGTGCAAACCGAGTCCGCCTCGGGAATCGAGGGTCGAAAGCTCAAGCTGATTTGATCTTTCCTCAAACAGCCAAAAACCTGTCAAGGCATTGTCGAAGTGTGCGCGAATTGATTTGGAGGCGGCACGAAATAGCTCGCTTATATCGAGATGGGCAATGATGTGGTTGTTGATTTCCAGGATCAGCCTTAGCCGATCTCGTTCTCGCGCCAGGTTTCGCTTGTACGATTCAGCTTCTTCAACCGCCAACGCAGTCTCCAGCGCAGTCGCAAAATGCGTTGACACGGAGTTCATCAACTCCACATCCTGCGTGCCGTACTCACGGCCTGAGGCGTTTACAATCACCAGAACCCCGAGCCGCTTTCGCGCGCTTGATATCGGGAACATGTAAGCACTGCTCGTCTGCGTGATGCGGGTGGCCTGCAGCAAGCCTGGAACTTTTTCAAGTTCGTCCGCAAGGGACGGGACATACCTCGGCTGCTGGCTATGGAGTACGAGGGCCATGGCCGTGTCTTTCAACGAGAACGCCCGGCCGATCAGGTCGTCCGCTACAGCCGTTTTCGATTCCAGCTCATAAAGCCTGGCGCTTTCCCCATCCTCGTTGAGAAGAAGCAGGGCTATACGATCAAATCCGATGATTTTTGACAGAAGGACAGATACGCTATTGAGGGCCGCCTGCACGTCTGATTCCGCAGCCAGCAGCCCTGAGACGCTCAGTAGCGTTCGATATCTATCTTCACTCTCAATCGTGTTTGTATCGTTGCTCATCGTAGCCTCGGATCGCTCAATTTGACGGAACGTAGCATCTTAGCACGGGCTGGTTGGTGCTCATGGGAGCAGTGCCTGTCCACTCCGATGAGATGTGCTTACAAACAAAAATGCGGTCGCACTCAGCTGACGGTGTGGACTACTTGCGCCGCGTCTTGTTCTCCTGCCCACACTGTTCTGCGCGTCGAGCGAGTTGCTTCAAGATCTGCTTCGTGAAGACATCGCTCCCGCGGAACCTGGCGCCTTGAAGCATGAGGGCCAGCAATGCGTCCTCACCTTCCTGGCTGATCACCGTTAATCCGCGCACATCAACCACCAACTCACGGTGCTCGCTCTCGCTCTCATTGCTCTTGCAAACGTTCTTCAACTCGTCCGTCCAGGGCTCTACAAGCTTTCCCTCTAAGACCAGCTGGCGCCTGGTTTCGTTCTCGATTATGGAAATCTTTAGCATGTCGGGTTCACATTTCAGAGGAAGCATCTACCGCGCCAAAACATCGGCACTATTAGGTCCTATTTTTTCAATAGTTTACGGATTCACCCATGTCGAGAGTCGAAAGTGTCGACGACACGGACCATGCGCTTCGACGGCCTCATCAGTTCCATCTGCCGTCATCGGATGAATGATCCGGTTTATGTCCGCGGATCGACCGCAGGGTTGGATTAGACGATTAGACGTAATCGTATGGATTAATTCCCAGCCTCTTCATGCGGGAGATGAGGGTTGTTCGGCTGATCCCAAGACGCACTGCGGCCCCGTCAGCGCCCCCAACACGTCCTTTGCACTCGGTTAGAGCGCGAACAATCTCATCATGCTGCTTCTTTGGGTGGTCGTTCTCAGCGCCAGTTCCTTTGAGCGAAGCAATCGTCTCCCTCACGATTCGCGCAATGTCGCCTTCCTGCGTGGAGACAGACGTCGGCGTGGATGCCTGTGTCTTCGATCTGCGAAGTTCCGAGAGTGGAGCTTCGAGGGATCTCCCTCTGGTCAGGATGACTGCACGCTCTATGAAGTTCTCGAGTTCGCGGATATTTCCAGGCCACTCCCACGCCGTCAGTCCCTTCATCATGACCGCTGGTATTGTATCGATGCGCTTCTCCATCCGTTTGGCAATCCTATTCACGAAATACCCGACCAGGAGCGGTATGTCCTCCTTGCGCTCTCTCAGCGGCGGTATGCGGATAGGAAATACGTTCAAGCGGTAGTAGAGATCATTGCGGAACTCCCGGTCGGCGACCATCTGTTCCAGATCGCGGTTGGTTGCCGCGACAAGCCGCAAATTCACTCTGCGCGTGGAAGTGCTACCCAAACGTTCGAACTCGCGTTCTTGCAGCGCACGAAGCAGCTTCGGTTGGATTTCGATCGGGATATCTCCCACCTCATCGAGGAACAAGGTCCCCTGATCGGCGAGTTCCATCCGGCCGATCTTCTGGTTGATCGCTCCCGTGAAAGCACCTTTTTCATGCCCGAACAGCTCGCTTTCCAGCAGCCCAGTGGGGATTGCAGCACAGTTGAGCTTCACGAACGTGCGTTCCTTCCGCCTGCTGCGTTCGTGGATCGCGCGAGCAATCAGCTCTTTCCCGGTTCCGGTCTCGCCCAGCAGTAGTACAGTTGAATCGCTCGGAGCTACTGTCTCAACCAGTTGCAAGACCCCTTTGAGCCCAGCGCTGCTCCCGATGATCTGCTCGAATCCCATCTCGCTGCGAATTTCTTCTTCGAGGTATAACTTCTCCTGAGCGAGTCTGTCTCTCAACTCAGAGATCTCTTCGTAGGCCAGCGCATTATCGATAGCAATTGCCATCTGGCCTGCAACCTGGCTGAGGAATGCAATCTCGTCGTCATCGTACGGACGCTCCGCAGTCCGTCCGATCAAGAGAATCCCGAGAGCGCGACCGCGGCTTACCAGCGGGATATGACAGACGGTTTTCGCCTCGTCCAGAGACGCCAAATGCTCCCCTAATTCTGGAGGAAATTCACTCGGATCGGTGGTGTCTGCGATTGCAGGCTTGAGACTCTCCAATGCCGTTACTGCGGGCTTCATTCCCCTCAGCAGCATTTGCCTCGTGATCACTGCCGGAGCCCCTGGGAAATCCAGCGCATAGAGCCTGAGTTTGTCATTGCCACCTTCGCACAGCGCGACGGCCGCGAGATCGCCCAACATCACTTCTCGGACGTTCGCCGAAATCGCGTTTGCGACCTCACGAAGATCCAGATTCGAAGTGATCTTGTTCGTGAGACTTAAAAGCAACCGCAATCGTTCGTTCTGACGTGTTAGCTCTTCCTGCACGGTCACGGGATTCATCCCCGAATTACGCTGGAGTCAGTTCTCGACGACGCATCATGGGCTTCGCCCCCATCTGCCGCCATTGCGGCAACTGCCAGTAAACATCACTCTAGCACGCTCCTTTCCCTTTCTGCTGAAAACAATGAGATTACGAGATTCATTGAGTGTGGCAATGTACGTGCAACATAATCGGTGGTTATGCGTCCTATGTGGCCAAGTGGGATTCCGCATCGTTGCTTGACTTCGGGGCGCCTCAAGGCGGCAGTCAAAATCAAATGAGAGGTTGGAGCAGGGCAAACGGGCTGCTCGGATCTGCGCAGTGAAAGGAATGCAGTGATCATACAATCCATATCTTGCGACATGTGTGGCGCACAAAAGCGCGAAACGAACCATTGGTTTCTTGCTAACCAGGAATCTGGAGAGTTGCACGTCAGCCAATGGACTTCGGAACACCTGCTCTGTCCCGGAACAAAACACCTATGCGGGGAGAGCTGCCTTCACAAGTTCCTAGGCGAGTTTCTGGCGCATGCCCTACAGGCGCCGACTCCACAAAAGGTAGCGTCTGTTTCCCCACAGCAGGCGGCAGACCCGGCAGGCACGAGCGTCGATGTTGAGCCACGCGCTACTCTGCGCTTGCAGAGGCAGCTCACTTCAACCTTGACTAGATCGGGCCAATATGTGAATCGCGCTTTGGTCGACGACCGCCGCAGGTGCAGGGGAAGGAGAACATCATGACGAACAGCACCCTTGCAGGCGCTGCGAATCGCAATGTTTCAGGCTTGAACTGTATATGGTCGGAAGATCTTAGCTATTCTCCCGTCCGCCGCATGTGAATCTCCAGACTAAGCGGAAAATGATCAGAGGCGCAGATCGAGTCGTGAATCTTAGCGCCTGACGTGCAGAGTGTCTGGTCCGTCAAGATCCAATCGATCGCCGCACATCGCGCATGTCCGCGAACCCGCACAGTTTTCTTCGCCCCCAGCCGAGCAAACGGGCTGTCCAGTTGCAGGCCAGCAATGAGGGAAGCTGCCTGCCCCCGTGAGATGTTGAAATTCAAGTCGCCGGCGACCATCACATGTGTCTGTCCACAACTACCCTCCGCCTCACCAAGCATCTCAGAAAGCTGGCTGTACCGAAGTTCGTCGTTACCCCGGCTCTCAAGGTGCGCGTTGTAGACAACGATCGTCCGGCCCTGAATCGAAATCTCGCAAATGAGTGCCATTCTTGCCCCGAGCCGTCTTTGAAAAGCCTGCAACCGGGGAACGAACCATCGGGGCTGCCAAAATGTTGATTGGCGGCGGAACCGGAGAATGCGGGGATTCAAGAGCGGGAATCGGGATAACGTCGTCTGCCCATGAAAGGCTCGGCAGACGCGATTTCCTTGTCCCAACTCCTCAAACTCGCGTCCAAAAACGTAGTTCATCTTGAGGGCTTCGGCGATCTCCCGCGGAACGTTGAGATAGCGCGTTCGACGCGCATTCACATCTGTCTCCTGCAACAGGATCAGGTCCGCTGACGATGCTGCCAAGAACTCGATGATCTCAGCTAAGCGAAGGCCACGATTCACGTTCCAGCTGACCAGCCGAATCGGCTCAGGCCACTCACGCGGAATCGGATCACTCCAAAATGAACCTTTCTCCAACTCTTCCATTTTGTCTTTTACCCCGATCGATGGTAGCTCACGCCTTCGCGATCAGAGGCTTTCGGCCCGGTCCGGAGGGCCCTAGCCCTTCACCGGCGATTTTGCTGCGTCCAGAAAAAGCAATAAGTGAACGCAGTGAAACGATCCAGGCCACATTTGCACCGAACGCAGCCATGTAAACAAGCGCATGCATCAGGTTCAGAACCGCGAAGACCAAAAGAAGATAGGGGAGGAAGCAGCGCCGGACGATGAATTCTGTTTGCCTGCCCATTCTAAGCAGCAGCCCCGATGATCGGCTCTCAGCATTTTTCTGCCAAACCTGAAGATATTGCTCGGGCCGCTTCCCCGACATCCGTTTTCTTCCGATCGCTGCGGAGATGAAGGTAAGCAAGGCTCCCGCGAAAATTGCAAGACCCCACCCGATGATTTTGGGATCGCCGGTACTGCGCGCCACTCCGACGATGATCCCGGCGAAGGTCACAATGTAGTATGCATAGTCGCAAATTGTATCCAACCAACACCCGAAATCAGATGCTTGCAGCTTGAGCCGGGCAACTTCACCATCGCACCCGTCCAGAATGCTCCCCCACACTCCGAGCACCGCGCCGACAAGGGAGTTCCAGTAACCTCCCAGGGCGAAGAACCCGGCAGCCGCAATGCTCAACACAAGTGTGAATAAGCTCACCATGTTCGGAGTGATTGGGAATTTGATCAGGCGCCTGCTGATCGGGATCGACACACGGCGATTCATTCGAGCGAATATCCCGTCCGTCGGCTTTACGAGCCATCGATCCAACTTGCGCTCCGCAGCTTGGAGATCCTCCGGCCGCGTAATTGCCTGCCATGAATCTTCCTCCACCTCCATATAAGGATGGGAGCTTGGTACCGCGACCTCCGCATGCTCAGCGATCCAATGGTGGAGGTCCATTTCGTTGACGAACTTCTTTTCGTGCTCTGCGGCTAGCTTCTCAGCCATCTCGCGCCCGAGCGCCATAAGCCCGATTGGCTCACCTGTGCTGACAAGCTCAATGGCTCCGGCCTCCCCATTCCACTCGTGCAGCATCCTGAAGAGATTGGGGCGATAACTGCAGTTCCCCCTGACGAACTCGACTCTGCCGGCCTTCACATCGGCAACGCGCAGAATCTCCGGGAGCGTTGCGTCCGGCGCAACCTCGAGCCATTCAGTGCCCGCCGGCAAGCGGCCACTGGCGAGGAGCTGCCTGCGAATCTCGGGACCGGAGTTCGGGTTCAACACGACAATGGTACGGACGGTGTCTTCGCTCTGAACATTCAGGATCGCGCGCAGGAGAATCGGAAGAGTCGCCACTCTGGCCAGAACGGGTTCGAACTGTACATACTGAGAAGAATCATGGGCAAGGATAAATGCGACTTTGCACTCGCAGACTGACGGACGCGAATCGTCAGCCGGCGCGGGTGTTGTGTTTACATGAACTTCAGGCATGCGCACAGGACTGCCAGATCCCCGCTTCTTTGTGAACCAGAACAGACATATCCCGCCTACGATCGCCCAGAAGACCGCCCGGAGCCGCCGGCAAAGCGCCAATAAAAGGCCCTGCATTGCGGTCATCCGCACAAGGCGGCCGATGACCATGTTTCCGCCCTCGTACGTGCCCACATTGCCGGGGTTCACAGACCCGGCGACATTGATCAGCTTCGTCAATGATTCGAGGATGAGAGCGCCAAGCAGCGTCGCAGGGGCTCCCAGCATCCTGATGATCAGGTAGACCTCCATGATTGCCAGGAAATGACAGAAGAGGTTGAGAACTACGCTGCACCAGAACGCGCGCGGTGATTTATGGTAGAACTCCACAATCCGCGACTCCGCGGCTTCGAGAGTAGCTTGCTTGCCAAGCACCCAAGTTCGGAAACGCGGAATGCGCGCAGCCGCGCGGGCGGGACCGGAGAATACGGGCCACCTTCGCTGAATCGCAATTGCGCCGGCGACCAACAGCAACAGCAGTCCAAGCACAAGGGCTGCTGCATAGTAATGAACAGCATGGGATACTGACACAGCCAAAAGAAGTCCGACAACTCCGGCAATGGTGACTACTGCACCCGCAAGGATGAAGAGAGTGCGATCCAGCGCCACAGAACTTATGGCGCCTGCGACGGAAACCTCTGAACCCAAGAGCGACGCGCGCGCGGCTTCTCCTCCCAGCATTCCAATAAAGCCGAATTGGCCAATCGCCTCGGAGATCAAACGCAACCCAAGCATTCGCGCGAAGGAAGTTTTGCGCGCTTCAGCCGCCAGTGTGAGTCGCCAGGCCCAGGTCTTGATGAGGTGCGAGCAACCTGCGAGTGCAATAACGAGCAGCATTCCCCAGCCGATTGCCTTGGCATTTACGGCCAGTGCGCTTAGCTTCACCGTGGATAAAAGGTAGGCGAGTAAGCCCACCCCCAACAATGGAATGACGCGCAAGAGAGCCGTCTTTGCTCGCGAGTGATCAGACATACGCAGGGCCTGTGATCTCGGGGGGATTTCGAATAAGCGGAGAGACGATGTGCTGCGCGTAATCAAGAGCGGCAGGTGTGTCGACATCCTGCCATTGTGCATCGCCGATATTGAACCCTTTGAACGTACCCTTCTGCGCCATCAACCGCAGTCCATCCGATAAGGAGCAGTTGCCGTTCATAGCAGCCAGCTCAAGCCAGCCAAACAATGCCGGGCTGCAATGAAACATTCCGGTATCCAGGGCGTTATAGTTTCGGAGCGATTTGCCTATCTCTACGACACGATCCTCCTCAAGTCTGACTTTTGTGGCATCGTCGAGATCGAAGACCCGGCAGATATTTGTATCGATACCCAGAATCACTTCTTCGCTACCCAGCGGTTGCCGGAGGAGCGACCTCGCCGTCTCCGGCTCAAAGAGATGATCTGCCATGAGCAAGAGAAAGTTCTCCTGAATGACTCTCTTGGCGCACAGCACTGAAATGCCGTTGTCCTTCTTGTAGTCAGGATTCGCAATCCACGTCACCTGGACTCCCTCGATGGGGTGGCTTTCATACCACTGCTTGATTGCGTGTCCGCGGTAGCCAATCACGATCACGAATCTCTCGATTCCCGCCTGCCGTGCGCCAGTTATCACATGCTCGAGAAGCGGCTTTCCACTCATGTTTACGAGCGGCTTCGGCAACTCTCCCGATCGGGCCGCCATACGGCTGCCGTTACCCGCAGCAAGAATCAGCGCTACCTTAGTGTTTGTCACCGTATGCCTCCATCGATGAGAACTCCAGGCCGGTCGGTGCGGCCGAGACCGGCATGTAATCGAAATAGCGTATATTTACATCGGTCGCACCGAACATGCGTGCATCAGTTACGCTCGTCGTCATTACTGGAAACCAGTAATCCCCGTCCTTCCGGTACTGCTGGACGAAATGCACCTTGCGCGTCCAGAACGACGGATTCTTTGCCGGCTCCCCCTCCACACGAGCAAGCGCATAGTCTTCCGCATCCACCCAGATCCGGCCTCGGAAGAGCGACTTTTCTTGCCGTTTAGGAATTACGTCGATGACATAGGTGGCTCGGCTCTCCAGGGGAAAACCGGCTTCAACCATCCGGAACGTGTAGTTATCCGACGTGATGCGGGATTTGGGCCGCGTGTCAGGATGCGAACTGTCCGATTCCGTCGCAAGCATCTCTCGCAGAACGCGCTTGTTGGCAGATTTCCATCCATCCTCTGAGATCACTTCGAAGTGCTTCGTTCCGTCCCGCTCGCAGTCCACCCTGACCAGCATCTCCGCGCGCTTATGGAATCCATGGTTTTCAAACAGGTATTCCCGGGCACCGCGGTACCCGCCGCTGGCTTGTTCCCGCATCGCATCGCGAGCAAGCATCGTGGCAACTACCTCTTCAGCAGTTCTTGCTTGCTGGCCATGCAGGCTCTGCATGGCACCAGCTGCACAAATCAATGTCGAAAGTAGAATCAGATGAGATCTCATAATCAAAACTCGAACACTAGTTTCCCGCGATATTCTCTCCATGCATCGTTGTAGAAGGAGCCGAAGCTGCCGCTGTCGAGGTCATTCTGAACATCACGCGGATTGTCGTGATTGAAGAGGTTGAAGACTGAGCCCCCTGCCCGCAGTTTCAGGTCCCTATCCTTGATGTGCATCGCGAATGGCCTTGTGATCTGCATGTCAGCAGATGAGAATCGTGGATAGCGCTTCGAACTGCGCGGCCCGACGTATTCGCGATACTCATTCTCGACTGAGTAAGGGAACCCCGTGTGGATGTCGTAAACGGGACTTATATTGAGCTTCCATGGGCCCTTCACGTCCGCCCAGAAGAGCTCTCGATTGGGGGCATCGAATACGGAACGTCCCTTTTGATCGGGCTGGATGACCGCCTGTGGGTAGTTCCCAAAGAAAAGGAACGGATCGTTTAGGTCTCCTTGGCTGCGGGATCGAACATAGGACCCATTGAGGGTCATGCGCGAGAGTTGATATCTACCCGCTACCTGGAATTCGCGGTATGAGTCGCTGCCCGAGTTTGAGAGTGCCATCACGCCGGAATCACTTCCGCTGATCGGCGACACTACAAGGTCCCGCGCGGTATTGCGGTCTTCGTAGGCTACGCGGACAGCAAACTGTGTCGTAACCTGCCGCTCAAGCTCGACATTCCACGCAGTGCTCCGCGGGTTTTCAAGGGAGCCAACGATCCGGTTCGAATATGCCGTCTGACTCAACACCTCGCCAGTACCGCCGAAGATCGTCACTGTTCGATCTGGGAAGTGCGGGAAAGCCGGCAGCAGGAGTGGCACACGATCGTAAAAGACACCCACTCCGCCCTTGAGCAGCGTCTTGCCATCGCCGGTTAGCGAAAGCAAGACGTCCGCCCGAGGTGCGACATGCGTCGAACTGGTCATCGTATCGCTGTCGAGCCGCATGCCCCAATCGAATGAGAGCCTGGAGGAGATCGTCCAGTGATCAGCAAGATAAAGCGCGGTCTCGTTCTGATGAAGGTCAAACCACGACGAGGAGGTAAAGTTGATCTGCTCGATCAGATTGCCAGAGCTTCCGACAATCTCAACCGGCAACGATCGTTCCAGCCCTTGCAGATCAGAGTGTGCGTAATTCCATCCGGTCTTGAACTGGTGGGACCCAAGGTACTTTTTGGGTGCAAATTGATAGTTCTCTGCCGACTCATACCGCGAGGTTCTTCGGTTTTGCCGATTGAAGAAGCCTCCTTCGGTGGTGTCGATCAGTAGCCGGTAAGGATCATCACTCTGAGCGTTGATGTCGACGTCATAGGTCTTATAGCTAAACTGCGAGATCAATGCACTTTCTGCAGTTGGCACATACCTATGTTGTGCGTATACCTGATAACCACGCTGCTTGAAATCGGTCGTGGACGGTTGTGGCGTGAACGTGTTCAGCCCCATGTAATTCAATTTCTGTGGATATATGGCCAGCGAGACGGTCGCCGTCTGCTTCGACGTTGCAACGATATCCGCCTGCGTATATGAATTGAAGCCTTCCAGCTTGGTATCTCTCTCTAGCGGTGGGAGACTGTTTACGGGCGTCCTTATAAAGCGGTATTCGAATGACTGGGTAATCGCAATCCGATCCCGTACGAGCGGACCTGTGTAAGTCAACCGCGGCGTAGCTGCGCCCAGCCCAGCGATCGTACCGGCGCGAGAACGCCACCGGGGAACTATGTTCTGAATCGAGAAATGTCGATTCTGATAGTCCCCGGTCTTCGTCTCAACCGTTGAAAGCGCACCTGTGAATCTGCCGTATTGCGGATCAAACGGATCTGAGATCACCTGCACGGAGGAGACCACATCGATGGGCAGATTGATTGCCGGGCCACCAGAGGCTGGATCGGTGACGTTAGCGCTATTCACCAGTGCGCCGCTTTGAGTATTGCGAGTTCCCTTCAGATTGATCCGCCCGTCCGGACCTCGGACGACGCCAGGAACCAGAGGAAGCAACGTCTCAAACTTCTGGTCTGCATTGGGAGCGTCGTCGATTGTCTTCTCTTCCACCGTCTGCGTGGCCGTGGTCAAATCTGCAGTGGGGGAGGTCGCAGCGACCGTGACCGAAGTGGTTGTCTTTGCCAACTCTAGCTTCAGGGATACCTCCGCAACCTGGCCGGCATCGACGCTGACTGACATCTCGCCTTCAAGTCCTGGCGCATTCGCTTGAATAACGTAGGTGCCCGGAGCGACCGAAGGGAAGCTGAATGCGCCATTTGTGTCCGATTCTGCTTTGAGGCTCTCGGGACCGCTCAGCACGAGCAATGTTCCCGGAACGTAGGAACTGCCGGTCGAATCAACTACCAGGACTTGTCCCTTGATGGTCCCGGGTCTTGTGCCGTTCTGCGCGGCCAACGCAGCCGGATGCATCAGGAGGATTGCGGTGAATATCGCGGCCAGGGATGCCGCAGGAAGCAACCGCGCCCTCCAACTTCCTCCGTTTTGTGTTTGCACTTGTGTCATGTTGATATCGCCTGCACCGACTCGCGGTTCGCTTCCGATCCGTCTGTGTCGTTCTCACAGTCAGATCCAAGATGAATGCGCGTACATCGACTGGGCTGAATCTCCGTGCGCGCCGCAATATATTCGTCGTAGTCTCGTATCCATCCGAACGGAAATGTGACATAGCCATCGGCCCATCGAATGAAGTGGGGTCGGTGTTTCATGGATTCGACGACGCCCGGCACAGTTTTTGTGATCTCCAACTCTCCCGAAACCTTAGTGCCGACTGGAAGCTCCAAAAGCTCTGCGACAAGCATCGGTTCCTTCACTCTCTGAGGCCCGAGCGTTGCTGCCCCAGGACATCAGCGCCTGATGGATTGGTTTTCGTGGAAATTGGGATACGTCCGGCACGGTGGGCATTGCCGTCCTCTACTTGCTGGCAAATTCTATGAAGCTTTAGCCGCTTGCAAAGGTCCACTCCGTATGCCGAGTCAGTGAGAAACCTGGCGCCGCGGCGGCTCAAGAATCGCAATGCTTCCTCACCGCTTGAATCCACATAGAAGACTTCCTGCAAATTGAAAATCGTACCGGGGCCTTGGTTCGCGGCACGTGCGACCCGCAGGAGTTCTTGCGCCCAGAGACCTGTCAGTTTGCCTTCCAGAACGAACACTTCCTGACTGCTCAATGTTGGTACTGTGATTCGCAACATGCCCGCATTCACTGCATCTTGCTTGCCAATCCCGAGCGCAAGAAGGTTTGTTGGAAACAAAGCAGATACGAAGCATTCCTCGATATCAGTCGGAAGCGGCTTGTGCCGCGTATGCGGCACCTGACGTCTAAATGGCAGCCGCTCAACCTCCGAAATTGGGACGCACGCTTTTCATGTGTGCCAATCCGAGAGCTTCACCTCTGATTTGCGCTGGTTAGGATCCACACGCTAGGCAGAGGGCTAACTCATCAGAGTCTTCGAAGCTCACGATTTGGGATCAGGAGCGCGACGCTGTCGGAATATCGGAGTGTCGCGCCTACCCCGTTCTTTGAAGGATGAAGAAGAAGAGCGTGAACACTGCGCTAAGGCGAATCCCATCCGGACGAGAGAGCGGAAGCACGAGCACAATCAGATCCTCCCTGATCCGGCCGAGCGCTGCTGCTCTAGAGGACATCAGCGTCTAATGGATCAGTTTTCCTGGAGATTGGGATACGTCCGGCACGGTGGGCATCGCCGTCCTCTACTTGCTGGCTATTGGGGCATTTCCGGGCGGCAATTCTATGAAGCTTTAGCCGCTTGCAGAGATCCTTGCCGTATGCCGAGTCAGTGATAAACTTCGCGCCAACCCCGCTCAAGATTTGCAGCGCATCCTCGCCCCTCGAATCGACATAGAAGACTTCCTGCAAATCGAAGATGGTTCCGGGGCCTTGATTCGCCTCTCGAACGACGCGCAAAAGTTCTTGTGCCCACAGACCGGCCAATCTTCCTTCGAGAACGAAGGTTCCTGAACCAGTCGCCGATGGCAATGTGATTCTCAACATGCCCGTATTCATTGCACGCTGCTGACCAATTGCCAGGATTCAGTGCGCGGCTGAATCCAGAGCAGATGCATGGATTCTCGGCGCTGTCTGCACGGGAAATGTTGCCGCGGTTGCGGCACTTGCCACGAAAGCGGCAAGTGCCCCGTTAGCGCAAAATGCCGTGTCAGGCTGACAGCGCATCCCTTCGCAAGGGCCATTGGTGGGACAGGGACGCCCCGGCACAGTAACTCCTGCTCGCGGCGATTCACCGCAATCCTCATAACAGAGTCGTGTCGCCCTGCCTGGACTCCCAAGCTCCTTGTCGTAGGTCCCGCCGCCGCTATTGCAGCAGATGACGCAAATGCGGCAACAAAGCTCCATTACTGCTGCTGATGGCGAACGAGATAGTTGCCCACCTGTTTGGCAGACGCGGTGCAGCAGTTTGACGTGAGACGGCAGGAGCCATGTTGAGACTGGCGACGATCTTGCTGACTTCTCGAGTGCTCCGAACCGGAGTGTTCCAGACGGCGCTCCGGAGCAACGCACGCGAAGGAAATTCTATACACATGCTTCAACCGTCCTACCTCACGTTTATCGCATCAGCGCTTTGGCCTTGCTTGCCGCGGCATCCAGAGAGGCCTCGCGGTTCGTTTATTTGCGGGCGTTGAAGTTAAGGAAGTGGGATCCAACGCTAACAGCGAATTGTTTCAAAACTCGTCGGGTTTCCCGCACTGATGGCCCGACCATTTGCACAGCAGTACAGATTGCGAGATAGATGAAATGAGCACAGCGCCGCTATTGACCAATCAGAGAGAGGTCGAGTACGCCACCGCAGATGACACGCAGAAGCTTTTCGTGGCTGCAATGAACGACCTCTTTTGTTTGGCTTTCTTTCTTACGGCAAGTGCCGACAGGGCCGAGGATTGCATTATCCGCTCCATTCGCGAGTGTATGAAGAACACTTGCATGCTCAAGGAGAACCTGCTGGCATGGGTCCGGAATAGTATCATCCGGAATGGAATAGCGATCGTGACGGAATTCGAGCTGGACTCAACCCACGACGCGCAGATCGATTCGCTTCCCCTCATCCCCGAGTCCTCGCAAGTCTGCGTTGGCACAACGGACTGCTCGGCTGGCATTCTGGAACTAAGCGGTTTCGATCGGCTTGTTTACGTGATTTGCATCATCGCAGACTACACGAGTCGGCATTGCGCCCTGCTGTTGAGCAGATCGCGCGAGGAAGTCCGCGAGGCTCGAAATCGAGCATTAGCACATATTGCCGAATTCGAGAGCAAATGGCGTGACCTTCCAATCGATTCTTCCTCAGACTCGAAGTCGCCCCCCTGTGGTTGCCGAACGGAGTTTGAGTGCTCGTGCGGCAGCCTTCTCGATTGAAGTCTGATCACGAAGTTACCCGGCGCCCATACCTACGCCTGGGGAAACAGCATATTCGTTGCCCATCGCCAGCCTCCAAGAACGCTCCGCTCAAGAAGGTGTCCTCAAATGTGCGACGACGTTTTGTACTGATGCACTGAGCAGAACCGTCCGAAAACGGACGCGCAGACGCAGATACGAACCAAGTCCGAATTCAAGCTCAAACGACTTCTGTGGCTAGCTTGCTGGTGATAAGAAGGTTACATCCAACCGTGGGTTGACGCACAGTGTGCAGATGAGAGAGGGCAATAGTCTCATTCCCCGAGAGCAAGGACGAAGGAGACGGTCATGGCAGGACTGCTCCAGGATGTTCGCTTTGCCTTGCGGCAACTGCGGAAGGGGCCGGGACATGCACCTGGCTCCGCAGGTGACCGTAGCCGCCTCGGAGCGGATCGTGACTGTCTGAGGTAACATGCACCAGACTAAAAAGGCCGTCCGGTGTCTGAGTCTCGGATGACCTTTAAACCATACTGATAGTTAAACTTAAATGGTGCGCCCGGAGAGATTCGAACTCCCGACCTACTGATTCGTAGTCAGTCGCTCTATCCAGCTGAGCTACGGGCGCACACGCGCAGTTTCGAGCGAAACCTCAATAAGATTAACAGGCTTTCGGCAGCGGTGCAATCAAAGCGTCAGGCAGCAGGAGCCGCCTCGGGGGGAGCGGGCGGCAGCGCAAGCGGCACTTCTTCAACGACCTGTAGTCCTGCGTTACGCACGAGCTGCGTCACCACGGCCGCATTCAGCCGTGTGGCATCGTATTCAACTCGCAGGGTGCGAGCTTCGCGATCAAAGCTGAGCCGACGAATTCCGTAGACATCTCGAGTCTTGGCCAGCGCAAAGGTCACCGCCTCGGTCGGCTGGGCGGCATAGCGCAGAGCAATTTCCACGTTTGTCATACCTGATCAGAATAGCAGTTCGGCGGTTTGCAGCTCCCATGGTTCCGTCAGAAATCACTTCGCGTCATCACCATCGGAGGACCAGATCCTTCGCTATCGTTCACCAGTTTGGCTTTGCCTGGGCCGGTCAGCGTCAGAAGGAACGAAACCGGCGGATCGTGCAGCGTTCTCGGCGGATGAGCGCGACGATGGCTGACCTGAAATCTCAGTGTCTCGCCATCGACCTTCATGCTGAACATCGGCTCGGGAAGTCCTGGTTTCGAAGTCCATTGCGAATTCACATCTGGACGAAAGTGAAAGTAGAAGAGAATGCCGCCGGTTGCCTGACCTCCCTCATCGCTGATAACGATATCGATTCCGGGAAGGCCATCGAACTCGCCGCGCCACACGCCGGCAAACGCCGAGATGTTTTGCTGTGCCTGCCCGGACGCGGCAACTTGGCAGTGCATGCAGGCCAGCAGTGAAAACGCGATCAGCACTGGAATCATCGCAAGTTTCATGGTTTCCTCCGCGTTGGTCTTGTTTCGTTATGTCGGCATGAATTGACGCGGTGCTTTAATCCAGATGCGCAGTTACGTTCAAACGGCCACTACAGGCTGTTGAGGTAGTTGCGGATCTCGGGGTTTGACCAGTCGGGGTCGCCGACGATTTTGCGGCGGATGACGCCCTTGCGGTCGATGATGTAAGTCTCGGGCCAGCCATCGGTGCCGTACAGCTTCGCGACGGTCTGGTTGGGATCGCGCACGGTGTTGAGATCGACGTGATAGCGGGAGAGGAAGCGGCGGTAGGAGCCGGGATCTTCGTCGATGCTGACGGCGAGAATGGCTAGGTCGGGCCGGTCGTGGTGCAATTGTTCGAGCGCAGGCGTCTCCTGGATGCAGGGCGGACACTGACTCCACCAGAGATTCAAGAGAACGACTTTCCCGCGGTAATTCGCGAGGTGGATCGTATTCACTCCGTCGTTGACGGTGAAGTCCGGAGCGACCCGGTCCGCGTTCATTGGACGGGCGCCGCGATCGCAGCCGACGGCAAGGACCAGCGCGGCAAGTGGGGCGAGGGCAATGAAACGAGGAAACCTCACGTCCTTATAATACGGAGCGACGGGTATTGAGTGAAAGGGCAAGATAGATGTCGATAGACAGGCCGGATGCGGGCGAGGCGGCAGGAGCGCGCAAATACAAGCCGGTGCTGGGCCTTTATGATGAGCCCGGCGAGTTGCCGGCTGTTCAGGTGCACGCCGGCACGGTGTTCGACCAGCCGGAACCAGAGCAACTCATCGAGCTTTCGGTCGTCATTCCCGCGCGAAACGAAGAGCAGAGCCTGGGGGATTGCCTTCGGTCGCTCGTCGCGCAGTCGGAGAAAGTATTTGAACTTGGCCGGGACTGGGAACTGATCGTCGTCGACGACCACTCGACGGACCGGACGGCCGAGATTGCGAGGAGCTTTCCAGGAGTGACGGTGCTGGAAGCGGCCAAACTGGAGAAGGGCTGGACGGGGAAGAACAACGCGATCTGGACCGCAGCACGCAAGGTGCGAGGGCGCTGGATCCTCTTTACGGATGCCGACACCATCCATGAACCGGGCGATCTGCACCGGGCCATGCACGAGGCCGCGCGGCACAAGGTGGGCATCCTGAGCTACTCGCCGCGGCAGCTTGTCACGGGGTTTGCGCAGCGCGCCCTGATGCCGCTGGTCTTTTCGGAACTGGCGCTGGCTTATCCGCCGGCCAAGGTTTCAGATCCGAACCAGCGGGTAGCTGCCGCCAATGGACAATTCCTGCTGGTCGAGCGCGAGGCCTACCGGCGGCTGGGAGGGCACCCTTCGGTCAAAGACCGGGTGCTCGAAGATGTTGAGCTGGCTTTCCTGGCCAAGCGGCGCAAGGTCGGCTTGCGCTTCCGCTATGCCCCTGACGCCCTGTGCACAAGGATGTACCGGACAACCGCGGCAATGAGTGAGGGGTGGACCAAAAACCTCGCGCTTTTGTTTAACAATGCAATAGCCACTGCTCTGTGGAAAGTCCTGGACATTGTGCTGCTTGTGGGGCTTCCGATCCTGGCAGTTCGCCTGTGGAATGCGCGCTTCAGTCCTCATTCGCTGGAGTGGCTGGGCGCGGGCTGGGTGCTGCTTCTGCTCTGGGTTCGGACGCTGTTCCGCTTCTACGCGCGGGTCGCCAAGTCGAACTTCCCGTTCGTAGATTGTGCAATCTCCCCCCTGGGGCTGCCGCTGTTTGTGGTGCTGTTATATCGAAGCTGGTTCAAGCATCGCGTGCTGAAGCAGATAAGCTGGAAGGGGCGAACTTACCCCGGGTAGCGAAAGTTCGCGGATCGTAACTCCAGTCCGTTGAATCGAATAGAGTGGCTGATTCGATGTACGCATTGTGACCCCGCAGTGGCTGGGGCATCTATAAGGATGGGGGCCGAATGATCGAACTTACACGGCGGGCGACGTTTTCCGCTTCGCACTACTACTGGAACGACGCCTGGTCGCAGGAAAAGAACGAGCAGGTCTTCGGCCGCTGCGCCAGGCGCAACGGGCATGGACACAACTACACGCTGGAGGTGACGGTTGCGGGCGATCCCGATCCGGTGACCGGATTTGTCGTGGACTTGAAATGGCTCAAGGACGTGATAGAAAACGAGGTGCTGGCTGCGTACGATCACCGGCATTTCAACCTCGAAGTGCCCGAATTTGCCGACAACAAACTGATTCCGACCACAGAAAACATCGCAATTGCCGCCTGGAAGCGGCTGGAACCGGCCGTAACGAGGGCCGGGGGAGCGCAGTTGACCCGGGTGCGGGTGTACGAAACGCCGGAGATCTTTGCCGAGTACCGGGGTGAACTCTGATGTCAACTGCCTATTTTGGCCGGCGGTACATGCTTAGTGCGAGTCACAGGCTGCACACGGACGTGCTGTCGAACGAAGAGAATCGTGCGACTTACGGCAAGTGCAACAACCCGCACGGCCACGGGCACAACTATGTGATTGAGGTGCTGGTCGGCGGCCCGGTTGACCCGGAAACAGGGATGGTCGTGAACATGGCCACCCTTGATGAAGTGGTACAAACAACGGTTCTGGAGCGGTTTGACCACACAAATCTGAACTTCGATCCGTTGTTTGTGAATCAGGTGCCAACGACGGAGAATCTTACTAGAGCAGTTTTTGGCGTACTGAGAACCGCGCTGCCGGCCGGAACGTTGGAGTATGTGCGCGTGGAAGAAACCGAGAATAATTTCTTTCAGATTCAAGGTGAATGATTTTGGGATCAGTTGTAGGACGCTCGATTCCCCGACCGAAAGGACAGAGATAATGGCGCATCCGATGGCAGTGAGCAAACCGGTTCGCGGAGTACTGGATATCGACGAGGGATTGAACAAGTTCACGACGGAGGAGATGTATTGCGAGATCCTGATGCGCCTGGGTGAGGACCCGAAGCGCGACGGGCTTCTGCGGACTCCCAGCCGCGTCGAGAAGTCGATGGCGTTTCTCACCAAGGGCTACCACGAAGATCCGGCCAAGATCCTGCGCGGCGCAATGTTCGATGTCGACTACGACGAGATGGTGATTGTGAAGGACGTGGAGATGTTCTCGTTGTGTGAGCACCACATGCTGCCATTCTTCGGCAAGGTCCATGTTGCCTACATCCCGAAAGGGAAGGTGATTGGGTTGAGCAAAATTCCGCGCCTGGTTGAGGTGTTTGCGAGGCGGCTCCAGGTGCAGGAGCGGCTGACGCGGCAGATCGCCGATTCGATCCAGGAGGCTATCAATCCGCAGGGGGTTGGCGTGGTGATCGAGGCACGGCACCTCTGCATGATGATGCGCGGCATCGAGAAGCAGCACTCGTCAACGGTGACTTCGGCCATGGTGGGGTGCTTCCGCCAGAAAGAAACGCGGGCGGAGTTCCTTTCACTGGTGAGACAGGGAACGAATGGTTCGCTGTGAATTTGAGCTCAGTCTAATAAAGTAGTTGGGTGAACGGACTCCTGATTATCGATAAGCCGGGCGGAGTGACCAGCCACGACGTGGTGAATCGGCTGCGCAGAATCACCGGGGAACGCTCCATCGGGCATCTTGGCACTCTCGATCCCATGGCGACAGGCGTCTTGCCGCTGCTGATGGGCAGATTCACGCGGCTCGCACAGTATTTCTCAGCCGTGGAGAAGTGCTACACGGGAACGATCCGGTTTGGATTTGCAACGGACACCTACGACGCCGATGGCGATCCTGTCGGCGAGCAGATTCATCCTTCCTTGACTCTCAATCAGATCTGCGCTGCCGCATCCCGCTTTCAGGGCGAGATGGAGCAGATGCCGCCGCCGTTTTCAGCGAAGAAGATTGCAGGTACGCCGGCATACAAACTGGCGCGGGCCGGCAAAGCAGTGGAACTAAAGCCGGCGAAGATCACCATCCAGTCCTTCGCAATCACTGCGCTCAACGGCGATGAAGCGACGTTTTCGATGAGCATCAGCGCCGGCGGATACGTGCGTTCAGTGGCGCACGAACTCGGCATGGGCCTGGGCTGCGGCGCGCACCTCAGCGGCCTGCGACGGACGCAGGCAGGCGTATTCACGCTCGCCGTGGCTCATAGCCTGGAAGAGCTTGAGCCGCTGGCGGGCGATGCTGCGAAGCTCGAAGCGCTCTGCGTGCACCCGCGCAGCCTGCTTACGGAGATGCCATCCGTTACCGGCGACAATCCGGCGCTGGGAAGACTGCGCAACGGGGCCCAGGCGAATCTGCCGGAGTTTTCGCACGCTCCGCTTGTGAAGGTGTTTGCAGGCCAGCGCGAACTTGTCGGCATTGCAAAGCGCGTGGCCGGAACTCTGTTTCAGCCTGTGGTCGTGATGGGCTAGTGAAGTTGCGGAAAAATGGAGAATTGTGGGCGAATCGCGAAGAAGAACGTCCCTCAGGGGCTAAAGCCCTCATTGAATTTGCGCCGTTTACGGCACGATTGAAGTCGTGCCCTTTCAAAGCCGAGCGTTTTTCCGGAGCACGTCGCCGATCGGCCAGATACAACTTCAGATTCTGGTCTATCTACTTGCGCAGCAGCGGGATCAGCGAGGGCATCAGCGTCTCGGCAAGAATGTCAGCGCCCTTGGCGGTGGGATGAATGCCGTCGTCCTGGATTGTGCCCGGCTGGCGCACGAGGTCCTTGTAGATCATGGGTACGAAGGCAGCCGGATGTTGTTTGGCGGCGACATCGCGGAAGACCTCGTTGAATGCGTGAACGTAGTCGGGACCGTAGTTGGGCGGCAGCGTGATGCCGGCCAGCAGTACCTTGATATGGGCGCTGTCCAGCGCGGTGAGCACTGTCTCGAGGTTTTTGCGCGTGTCGTCTACGCGAAGCCCGCGCAATCCGTCGTTGCCGCCAAACTCGACGATAACCACGGACGGATGGGCGCGCAAAACTTCCTGAACGCGGGCGACGGCATCCTTTGTGGTCGCGCCGTTGGTGCCCATGTTCACTACTTTGTAGTGGTAGCCGCGACGGTCGAGGTGTCGCTGCAGGTCGTCGGGATAGGATTCGCCCTGATGGAGGCCAAGACCTGCGGTGATGCTGTCGCCATAGCAGACGATGACGGGCCGGTCCGCGGCCAACAGCGGGATTGAAATCAGAAGCGAGAACGAAACGAGAATCCTGCGCCAAACGTCCACATGAACAGTGTACTGTCGCAGAAGGGGAACGGGCTGGGACTCGGAGCCGTACAAATAGTGGAGGATTAACGGGGTGATTGAGGTCCGTAACGTAAAGAGGTGGATCCAGAACGGCTCGCGGCGCGTGGAAATCCTGAAGGGAATCTCGCTCAGCATTCCGGCCGGCCAATTTGTTGCAATTGTTGGAGCCAGTGGAAGCGGGAAGAGCACGCTGCTCGGGCTACTGGCGGGCCTCGATACGCCGAGCGAAGGCGAGATCTGGCTGGATGGAACTCCGATCCACAATCTGGATGAGACGGACCTGGCGGCCGTTCGCGGGCGGAAGATTGGATTTGTGTTTCAGTCTTACCAGTTGATATCGACGTTAACGGCTCTCGAAAACGTGCTGCTTCCGTTCGAACTAAACGTGGAAGGCCATGGGCTGGCGACGGCGCGCGCGCTGCTGGAGGCGGTGGGGCTGGGCGATCGCATGGATCACTATCCGGTGCAGCTTTCCGGCGGAGAGCAGCAGCGGGTCGCGCTCGCCCGCGCATTTGTCGTTAATCCGCCGATCGTGATGGCCGATGAGCCTACCGGGAATCTCGATTCGGCAAACGGACGCCTGGTGCTCGATCTGCTCTTAGAGCGCCATAACCACGCCGGCGCAACGCTTGTGCTGGTTACACACGATCCTGAAATTGCCGGCCGCGCCGATCGCAAGATCGTCATCAAAGACGGAATGATTCTCGAAGATACGCTGCCATACCCCGGGCCGGCCGAGGTCCTGGTCGAGAGCGAGCAGAACCATGGCTGATCGCTCACTGAGTTGGCGGCGAGCGGCTGCAATCGGCTGGCGCGATCTCAAATCGGCTCCAGGCAAATTCGCGTTCGTGGTGCTTTCAGTTGCGGTGGGTGTGGCGGCGCTTGTGGGCGTGCGCGGCTTCAGCGAGAGCTTTCGCACCACGCTGATGACCGAAGCGCGCTCGTTGATGGCCGGCGATCTGAGCGCGCGTGTCTTCCATCAACCCAGCGCTGAAGAGTCGCAGAAGCTTGCGGCGATGGAGAAGGGAATTCCGGGCAGCGATTTGACGTGGGTAACCGAAACGCTTTCCATGGCGTCGGTGCCGCCCGATCCTGTGCCCATCCTCATCACACTGAAAGCGGTCGATCCAGCCAAATACCCGTTCTACGGAACCGCGCAACTCGAGCCGCAGATGACCTTGCAGCAGGCTCTCGATGGCGACTCGGCCGTGGTGGCCGACGAGTTCCTGATCCGGATGAATGCGCACGTGGGCCAGACGCTTCGGCTCGGCGGCAAAAACTTCAAGATCGCCGCCGTGTTGACGCAGGAGCCGGACCGCATCTCGGCCGGAGCGGGCATGGGACCGCGCGTGATGGTGTCGCGTGCATCGCTCCAGAGCACAGGATTGATGGCGCCCGGCAGTCGCGCCGCACAGCGGCTTCTCGTCCAGATCCCAGCGAAGGCCGATCCGGCGGCGGTGCGCAAGCAGGTGGAGTCCATCTTGCCGGATGCACAGGTCATCGATTTCAAGGAAGGGAATCCGGCGCTGAGCCAGGGCCTCGACAACGCGACCGCAATCCTCAGCCTCATCTGTCTCGTCGCAATGGTGCTTGGCGCAATCGGCGTGGCCATGGCGATGCATGCGCATCTCGAGCTGCGCATGGACATGCTGGCGATTCTGAAAGCGGTTGGCGCGCGCTCGTCGGATCTGCTGCGCATCTTCCTTCTCCAGACGTTGGCGCTTGGGTTGATTGGAGCTTTGATCGGCGTTGCGGGGGGAGCGGCGGTGATGGAGGCGCTGCCCGCAGTCTTCGGCAAGCTATTGCCCGTGCACGCTGTGCTGCACTTCCCGTGGCGTGCGGTCGGCGCGGGATTGGGAACGGGCCTGCTCACCACCCTGTTGTTTTGCCTGCCGCCGCTGCTCGACGTGCGCGCGGTCAGGCCCATCCTGGTTTTGCGAAGGCTGGTGGAGCAAGGGCCCACGACAGCGCGGGAGTGGTTTGTGCGCTGGTGGTCGCGTCGTCTGCAACTCGGTATCGCGATACTGGTGATCGCGGCTCTGGGAACCATCGCCTGGGCACTTTCGGATTCAGTCAAAGTCGGCGGATGGTTCGCGCTCCTGTTTTCGATTGCCCTCGTAGTACTGCTGCTGCTGGCCGCGGTTGCGCTGCGAACGCTGCGCTTCATCCTCAATCGCGTACGGCTGCACCTGCCGTCTTCGCTCCGCCACGGATTAGCGAACCTTTATCGGCCCGGCAACCAATCCGCGGCTGTACTTGCTTCGCTTGGAACCGGTGTCATGCTGATCCTCGCCGTTTATCTCATGCAGAGCTTGCTGCTGCGCGATATCCGGCAGACCGCATCGCCCGCTCTGCCCAATGTGTTTCTGATCGACATCACGCAGGACGAGGTGGATGGGATCCGGGCGTTCTTCCAGCACCAGCCCGGAGTGACGCAACAGCTTGACCTGCTACCGGTGGTGCAGGGACGTTTTGTAAAACTGAACGGCAAGACGCTTGATCAGCTGAAGGACCAGCATTTTCCCCGGCGAATGCTGGAGAGCGCGGAGTTGAGCTGGGCAGATACAACGCCGGCCGGCGACAAGATCACGCAGGGTAAATGGTGGAGCGACCCCACTGCGCAAGAGATCGCAATGGGAGACGGCACTGCTCAACGGCTTCATTTGAATGTCGGCTCATCGGTCGAAATCGAAGTTGGAGGGCGCGTGCGGAATCTGAAAGTAGGCGCGCTCTACCGGCCCGACGGCCAGCACATCGGCGCCCGCGTGGCGTTCATGGTTCCAAAGGGACAACTGAAAGATGCGCAGGCCACGTGGTACGGCGGCGCGCACATCGACATGAAGCAGGTGCCGGCGATGGAGCGAGCGCTGTTCGCGGCGTATCCGACGGTTACGGTGATCAACATTGCGGATGTGCTGAATCGAATCGAGACTGTCGTTGATCAGATCACGTTCGTGGTGCGGTTCCTGGCGGGGTTTTCGATCCTTGCCGGGCTGATGATCCTGGCGTCGAGCATAGCCAGCGCGCGTTTCCGCCGGATGCGCGAGGCGGTTGTGCTCAAGACACTAGGCGCTACACGCATGAGGATCGTGCGGACCTTCAGCGTTGAATTCAGCGTGCTCGGTTTGATGGCTGGTTCAGTGGGCGTGGTGTTTGCGAACATCCTGACGCGCGTGCTGCTGCGGAGGCTTGAAGTGGGGTACCGCATCGACTGGCCGGCAACCTTAGTTGCGCTGGTGGGGACGGCCGTTCTTGCCACGGCAACCGGCTGGATCGCGAGCTACCGTATCCTGGGTTTGCGGCCGCTCGAAGTGCTGCGCGAGGAGTGAGAAGGCTGTTCAAATATGGGTATTTTCGCGGCGGAGTTTCTGCGGCCTGCAATTCGTCCGGCGAGTGCCGATCTGGAGCGGCCTCGCCCTGAAACAGCAGGCGATTGGCGCTGATTCCAAGTGGAATTGGCACAAAATGTGACGGCGCCCCAAGTTTGACCACCTAAACGTTTGTCCGTATGATGAAAAGGTTGGCTTTCAGCGCTGAACTTTCTGTTCGAGCCGAGCCGGCACGGCTGCAAGTTGGCTCTTTTCGCGCTTGTTGCCCCCTCGTTCAATGGTAGGACAGCTGACTCTGGATCAGCATATCGGGGTTCGAATCCCTGGGGGGCAGCCAAGGATTTCAATCACTTAGCTTCCCCTATCACTGAATCTCTTCCCCACTGTGCCGTAAACTGTGCGGTGAATTCTCATCTGCGTTTGCAGCGTTGTGATGATTGACAAGCTGTGCCACATCATTCAATTCAGGATGCAGCTAGCGCCTCGCGTAGCCCCTTGGAGAGATTGCGAGTGTGTCACCGCCTATCTGGAAGTAACCCGAAAACTGGGTTATGTCCGAGTTGTCCACAACCCTCCCGGAGCCTTTTCCGGGGCCCGTGGATAGCAAAGCGCGCTGGAGTCACCATGGCAACTCGCTCGGGAACTGGTAGAGCTTTGTCCCTATGCTGGTGATAACCGCACTGAAAGGCGGCGAACTGGGTGAGCCGCTGACAACGGTACGAATCTCATTGCCATTGTCGCCGACCACAAAGTACAGCTGCAGAACAGGTCCGCCATCCGATGCCACAGTAGGATGGGCGGTGATCGTCATCCAGCCCGTGCAGTCGTCATTGATGTGGTACGGACCGCTTCCGGGGCGCCAGGTTTCTGCGGGAGTGACTCCGTTGTGGACAACATGATCAACCTGCGTCATGTTCCCGTCGCCGTCGAAGTGAGTCAACGCGACTCCGGAAACGGCTCCGGCAGCCGGCGCAGGGGCAAGGATTTGACCTGTGATCGTGAAGGCATAGTTCCCATGAAGGGTCGCGTTGGAACAAGGGGGATGCTCCTGCCCCACGGCAGGGAGCATTGCTGTGGCAAGTAGGATTGCAACGGTGGCGAGGGCTGTTCTTGTGGGATTCATTCTGGACCTCCTGTACACGCTCAACTGCCGTGTTCGAGGATGATGCTAGGGTGAGTCCGCCTGGATTCCAATGGACAGCGTCTGAAGAAAGGCTGAAGATTTCATCAGAGGTCCCATGCGATTCGAAAGCTTCGAGATTGATGAGAAAGCTTTCCAACTGCGCGAGCATGGCAAGCCCGTTCGTCTCGAGCGGATTCCGATGGAGCTATTGATCCTCTTGGTCCGCAACCGCTCCCGGCTCGTGACGCGCAATGAGATCGTGGCTCAAATCTGGGGAGTGAATCACTACCTGGAGAGTGAAAGCGCGATCAATACCGCGGTGAGGAAGCTTCGGAAGGCGCTGGGAGATGATGTTGCGAAGCCGCGTCTGATTGAGACGGTCCAAGGTAAGGGCTATCGATTCGTAGCCTCAACCGCTGCGGAAGCGACCAGGACCAAGTCTCACGCACCCGATCCTGAAGCGGTCCGGTACTTCCTGCGCGGGCGGCACCACTGGAACAAGAAGACCGCTAGGAGTTACGAGGAGGCGATCGAATTCTTCCAGCAGGCGATTGATTGCGACGCAGCGTTTGCCCCGCCGTTTGTCGGGCTGGCGTATTGCTATGTGTTGCAGGGAATTCACGGATTGAAAGCCGCGACCGATGTCTATCCTCTGGCGAGGGCGGCTGCCAACGCGGCGCTTGAGATCAACGCGGCGCTTGCGGAGGCAACGACTGCATTGGCCGATATCACCAAGGGATTTGATTGGGCCTGGGGCCTGGCGGAGGAGCAGTACTTGCGAGCGCTGCAACTCAACCCCGAATACGCTGTGACTCACCAGTGGTATGCCAATCTGTTGTCGATCACTGGACGCCACGACGAAGCAATTCACCATTCTGACACGGCCCAACGATGCGACCCGTTGTCAGTCGGACCGGCTGCATTTTTGGGATTCACCCTGTATCGCGCTCGCAAATTCGATCAAGCGATGCGCGAGTGCCAGAGAACGATGAACATCCACAAGGCGTCTCCGATTGCCTCATGGTTCCTGGCACACGTGCTGATTCAAAAGGGAGACGCCGCTGAGGCGGACCGCTGCTTGTCTGCAACCCTTGAGGCCACGGGAAGGTCGGGAATGCACCTCGGCCTGCTGGCATTCGCGAAGGCACGCAGCAACCAGCAATCAGAGGCCAGGGAAATTGTCGCTAAGCTGGCGGAGGCATCAACCTATCGCTACATTTCTCCTTTCGATATGGCATCGGCTTACCTGGGATTGCGCGAATACGACACCGCAATCAGTTTCATCAAGAAAGCTATGTCAGAGCGGGTGATGCGAGTGACGGAGTTGCCCATGCCTTTGTTCGATGAGGTGAGAGAAGATCCCACGGTCCTGGAATTCTGCCAGCAGTTTGGCGCGCGCTGATGATCGCCAAGCCAGAGAATCAGGCCGCAGCAATCAGGGTTGGATGAGCGAAGAAAGAGCCATCCCGTGAATAGGTTGTTGGTGCCTAAACGGCGTTCGGGGCGGTCAACCGCCGATTCGGAAGTAACCCGAAAACTGCGTTATGTCCGGGTTGTCCACCACTCGCCCGGCACAGGAACCTTCTGCCTGCAGCAGTGTGCACTCTAATCAACTCGAGATATGATTGCCAACATGCATTGGTGGCAGATTCCATTGTTCGTCTTGGTTGCAGCCTGGGCTCTTTATCTGTATTCGACACCAAGCGCCAAGGTAGCCGAGCATCTGGCGAAAGTCTGGGAATGGTGGAAGTCGCGGAGGACCTGATCGAGTCCGGTCTGTGCCTCATCGGATACTTTTGGAGGTAGCTCGAAACGGGGTTACTTCCCAATTGGCCGCCATCCGCCAGGGAACCATGAACGGTTGGAGAATTGCGCTACAATTCCTTGTTCTTCGTACCGCTGCTGTTCGCTGATGTGCGAGGTGGCCCGTGGATTTTCCGCTATTCCAATATTGGCGCAGGATGATCCAATTCGTGCTTCTCGCAGTGGTTCCTCTGCTTGTGCCTACTCGTTGTGCCGCCCAACTTGACGGCAGCTTTTCTCTCTCCAAAGGAACCTATCTGGCTGGTGAGCCGGTCTTCGTATCCTTCACCGTGAAGAATGTGGGCGAACAGCCAGTTCAAATTCGGACCGCCGATCCTATGAGCTTCTGCAGCAACTACCACTTCGAGATTGCAGGAGTGCGAGACCGATGGTCGTTGCCTTGTGGGGGAGATGGACTTGGCGGGAGTTGTGCGAGCAGCGCCGAGATTTTGCCTCCGGACAAGAGTCGCACTGATCGCATCTTGTTGAATGCCCGCTACGACCTCGGGCAGCCGGGCAGCTACACCCTGCACGTAACTCACCGGCTAAATTATGGTCCAGCAAATGAGAGTTTGACTGCTCTAGAAACGACCGAGGTTTATCAGGATTTCGTATTTCAACAGCAAATCCTGATCCAGTCCTCGGAGGCAGACGAACTGCGACCGGAATTCGCGCAGTACGCGCGTGAACTGGACTCAACCGACGACAGTACGAGAGTTAATGCCGCAAAGGTCATCGCCGCTCTGGCACCGGTGTTCACGGAGCCGACAATCCTGAAGATGCTCGATACGCCGTTGCTGCAAAGCTACGGAGTAGAAGGACTGCACAACCTTGGTACACCTTCCGCTCATCACGCGTTAGCGGAGTTTGTGAGGAATTCGCAGCCAACAAATGTAGTCGGGCCCTATCAAGAAGCTCTACGCTACCTAGGCGAAGTTGGAGACGCTCGTGACATTCCGATTCTGCTCGATGCGGCGCATGCAAATTCGCCTGACAGTGTCAGCCGGGAATTGGCAATCGAATCTTCTGGAAATGCTGGCGGTGCGGCTGCCGTTCCAGCGTTAGTACGTGAACTGAACGATCCGTCTCTCAATACGCAGCAAGCCGCAGTTCGGGCGCTGTATCTGACCGGGTCGCGAGCGGCTGTGCCAGTGCTGATCGGCTTGCTCCGTTCGCGCGAATGGCGTGTGAGCGGAACCGCCGAGTACGGATTGCAGGTGCTCACACATCGCAGTGGGGCGAAGACGGATTCCATGAACCCACCCCCTCCCGACACGTATTTCAGGTGGATGCGCTGGTGGGCGACGGATGGTCAGACCGCGACGATCTTCAAGCCAAATCAATGCGGCAAAACTGTGCCTCTGCCACCGCTGTGATTGCGGTGGTGTCACCGCGAACTCGGAAGTAGCCCCAAAATCGGGAATACTTACGGATTGTCCACAATTGACTCGGAATTATGTCTCGTCAAAGTGTCAAGGTTGGAAACACGCACATTTCGTTGCATGTCGGCAGCTTCATGCTCTGATTGCTTATCAAGAAACAAGGGGGCGTCCATTGTTGAAGCCGTTCGCGCTGATCGTCCGAGGAATTGCATCATCTGGAAGGGCGAGCGTTCTAGTTTGGGATGTCGTTTAACGGGATGTGGACGAAGGCGATAGATTTGCGATTCCAGGTGTAGGTGACATCGAGGTCCCCGCCGGTTTCCTGAATGATGGCCGGATAGGAGAATTCGCCAGGCTGGGACTCGAGAGTCCGGAAGTTCTGGAAATGCTCTCCATCGTGGGAGACGGCGACGTTCAGCGGCGAGCGTGCGGTGGCTGTGTCGTTGTAGACGAGGACGACTCTACCGTCGCGCAGGGAGACGGCATCAATGCCGGAGTTTGGATTAGGCAGGTCGAGTGGGCGCGCAGCAGACCAGGTGAGGCCGTCGTCAAAGGAGTCAGAGACGCAGATGCGTGCGATGTCTTCAGTGGACCTTGCAAAAAGACGCAGGTGGTGTTTGCCGAGGCGCACGATGGAGGGTTGAATAAGTCCGTGCGTGCGATCGAGAGCAGGTGGGTTGGCAGGGTCGCCCGCTGCGAGCGGAATCGGGCCGATGGTTGACCAAATTACGCCGTTGTCTGTGCTGCGCTCGATCCAGATGGACCACGCGTGAGAGGCCTCGATGGAAGTTCCGCTGACGATGACGCCGTTGTCGAGGAGCAATGGCTTGGCACGGATGGGACCGAGCAAGCCTGCGGGGAGACGCTCGACTGGTGACCATGTGCGGCCTTCGTCGAGGCTGAACCTGCGCGCGGCTACCCAATTGGATGGGGCGGGTCCGTATTTGTAGTAGAGCCAAAGGCGGCCGTCGCCAGAATGGAAGAGCACGGGGTTCCAGCAGGCGATGTGCGGCTCGCGCGCCAGTTCGATGGGCGCGGACCAGCCGGAGGCAGTTCGGCGCGCCGACCAGATGGCAACGTCCGGGTCGCCCTCGCCGGTGCCGCCGAACCAAGCGGCGAGGAGATCGCCATTCTTGAGTTGAACAATTGTGGAAGCGTGGCTGGCGGCAAAGGGCGCAGAGCCGATGGGGAAGATGAGTTCGCGAGATGGTTGTGCGATGGCCATGGAAGCGGAGAGCACGAACAGCAAGGCGGCAACGCGAGTGAGAGCGGACACCATCCCTCCTAAAAGTCAGTTGGGCTTACGTGACGGCGGTGCAATTGACACTGTCAACTTTCAACACTCCCGCACAGACTGAAGCTGCGCTAAACGTTCATTTCCGGGCAGTTAGCGGCGTATCACTTTCGGCATGGCAATTGCTTGGAGATAGATTGTGGAATGTACAACAAGGCAGATTGAGCCGACAAGGAGAAGTCCCCATGGGCACGTATCCCACAATCGAACAGTTCCAGCGCGCACGCGCTGAACTGCGGCGCACCGACAATACAATCGAACCACTGCCCAGAATGAGACCGCCAGCACATCGGGGTCCTGCGATCGCCAGCCAAACCGAGCCAAACTCGTGAGAGATGCGACCACTTCGGGGCCGTCCTGCCCTTCGATGTACCGGGGGATATGCGTCTCCAGGATTTCGCCGGAGACCGGGAACTTGCTCGAACGAGCTCTTGACGTTTGTCCGGGAGATCAGACGCAGAGTTCCTCTTTGATAGAAAGCCGCGCAGTGGCTTTGTAGCCGGGCTGATTCTCCGCTACGGCGATCCGGCGAACAATGGCGTTTCGAACGACGGTCGCGTACTGATCGTCCAATCCCAGGTGGGACCCTTCTTCCATCACAACCAGGGCTAACCGCAGGTCTTCAAGGTATTGAGTACTTGCAGGGTCCTTCATGAACGCTATGTTAACACCCAATGCCAGAGTTAAATGGGACGAGGCGGTCACTGCCATACGCTGTGCCGTAACTGGCGACAATACGGCCAGAACCCAGCGCGAGAGCGATAAAAGGCGCACCATTGGCAAAATGTTGCCGACGATTACCAACCCATCTGGCGCATCCGCTCAAGGATGCGCGCGCTGTAGTCATTCATGCGCTCGGGCCGTCGCTTCAGGGGAGAAGGCAGAATCGCGGCGAGCCGTGTCGCCTGTTGCCGGTCGATATTCCGGGCCGCGGTTCCGTAGTAGTAACGAGACGCCGACTCTGCGCCATAAACGCCAGGGCCCCATTCGACCACGTTGAGGTAGATCTCGAGAATGCGCCGCTTGCCGAGGACGATTTCGGCCACGGGTACCAGTGTGAACTCCGCGCCCTTGCGCAGGATAGAGCGGCCTGTTCCAAAGAACAGGTTCTTTACGAGTTGCTGCGTAATGGTGGAAGCTCCGCGAGTGCGACCCCCTTCCAAATCATCTTCCGCAGCGATCTGGATCTCGTGCCAATCGAACCCATGGTGCTGGAAGAAGCGCGCGTCCTCTGCTGCGATTACAGCGTGCTGGAGATCGGGCGAGATTCGGCTGAGCGGAATGAATCTGTAGCGTTCGTGATACGGCGTGTGGTGAATCCAGGCCTGCATGCGGCGCTGGATGTGCACCGCGGTTGACGGCGGGTCGATCCACCGGGCGGCCAGAAGGATCAGCGCGGCAAGCGACCAAATAAGCGCAACAGCGATGACAAGCCATCTTGCAAAGATTCGGAGGGTTCGTAGGAAGCCCTCCCGACGCGGGGTCTTGGCGTGTTTGTCTGGACTTGCAGTCACATTTCAGGGTAAGTGACGGGGCTGGGTTGCCGCTCATAGCCGGCCGCGTCGATGCGGTCGTTCTTCTTCTTGGCTGCCGCAATGGCCCGCAGCATCATGGGATGCGCCACCTTTGCCTTCCCGGCATGCGGAAGCAGGTGATCGCAGATCCAGCCGGTGGGCGCTGTTCAATCCAACAATTCAGCGACACCAGACAGCGAGGATTACAATCATGGGTTGACTCCATGGAACTCTATAAGCAAGTGCCCGCGGAGGTTGTTAAGATCCTTCTGGTTCTGTTCCTGTCGTTCCTGATAGGGCTGGAGAGGGAAGAACACAAGGTCTCGGGCGGTACGTACTCTTTTGGGGGAGTACGCACATTCCCGCTCATAGGTCTCATCGGTTACTCCCTCGCTCTTGTCTCTGGTATTCAGTTAATACCGCTAACAATCGGCTTCGCTGTCATTGCCAGTTTTCTGCTTCTCTCTTATTGGCACAAGATCACTTCTGAGGGCGCGGGTGTGACTACCGAGATGTCCGGCCTGGCCACGTTTCTCGTGGGGGCGCTGATTTGCTACGGACATTTCTGGGTAGCGACGACGCTGTGCGTTGCCAGTCTGCTTCTGCTGGATTTGAAGGTCGCTCTTGAAAGACTCGCGGTACGTGTCGGCCAGCACGAGATTCTCACGTTCGCGAAGTTCCTGCTCTTAACGGGCGTAATACTGCCTGTATTGCCAAACCAGGAATTCAGCCAATTTCATTTAAACCCTTTCAAGACCTGGCTTATTGTAGTTGCAATCAGCACGATCTCGTACGCCAGCTACGTGTTGCAGAAGGTAACGAAAAAGCAGGGCGGAATCGTGCTGTCCGCGTTACTGGGCGGCGCCTATTCGTCGACTGCTACGACCATCGTCCTGGCCCGCCGCGCGATGCGCGAAAAGCGCCCTCGTCTTTTCGCAGGCAGCATTCTGTTGGCTTCCGGCATGATGTACTTGCGGCTGGCCGCGCTTGTGACTCTTTTCAACCGCCAGTTGATGTCAGTCCTTATCGGGCCGTTTCTTATCCTGGCAGGTCTGGCGATCGGCATTGGTTGGCTGTGGACCCGCATCCCGGGTGGCAAAGCGGACGAAGTGGACGGGGAGTACCAACCGAAAAACCCGTTGGAACTGCTTACTGCTTTTATTTTTGCAGCCCTTTTTCTGGCCATGCTGGTTGCCACGCAAGAAGCGCTTACACATCTTGGACAGGCCGGCGTGAATACGCTGGGTGCAATCATGGGTGTTGCCGATGTTGATCCTTTCGTTATGGGAATGACCCAGGCAACGAGCGCACTTACGAGAGTCGCTGCAGTTGCAATTCTCATTGCCGCCTCCAGCAACAACGCCGCCAAAGGGATTTACGCATTCAGCCTTGCCGATCGCAAGACCGGCATACAGAGTCTTGTATTCCTTGCGACTCTTGCCGCTCTGGGTCTTGTCCCCATCATCTGGCTTGTATCTTGAGGCGCGAAATCGGGAGTTTTTTTCGAAGCTCGATTATTGGAAGTGCTTCAGCCAACTCCGGCCTGCCTTTGTGCCAGGCCTGACGATACAGTAGCAACCTCAGTTTTGACGAAAATCCGCCCGCAACACAAGATGTCTGAATAGCCCGTTGGATCAGTTCGACTCTGAAGTAGCGGTATTCTGGCAATCCGCCGAGGTACTCCGGTATGATCGCGTTCCAGGGAAGCACAGAATCCTGATGATTTCGACCGCCGTGGGAATGAATCACTGAACGACTCGTCTAAGGTTCCGGGAACGCGAAGATGAACGAATCGGATAGGCAGGCCAAAATCGAAGATCGAGCCAGCGTCGACGAGTCGGTATCGGGCAACCACAAATCTTTGGAGGACACCCACAGTTCTGTGGAAGTGCCAAAGCATGATGCCGGCTTCTGGCGGCAGTGGCGCGCCTTCGTCGGTCCGGCGATTTTAGTCAGTGTCGGCTATATGGACCCGGGAAACTGGGGAACAGACTTGCAAGGCGGTGCTCAGTTCAAATACGGGCTCCTATGGGTGGTTGGATTGGCCAGCCTGATGGCGATCTTCATGCAAGTCATATCAGCCCGATTGGGCGTGGTGACCGGGAAGGATCTCGCGCAATGTTGCCGCGACTGGTATCCAGAATGGACCCGCTGGCCCAACTGGTTGATGAGCGAAGTCGCTATTGGTGCCTGCGATCTGGCGGAGGTGCTCGGGAGTGCCGTAGCCCTCAATCTGTTGTTCCATATCCCCATGCTGTGGGCAGTCATCATAACGGGCCTGGATGTCCTGCTGCTCTTGGGTTTGCAGCGGTTTGGGATGCGCACGATCGAGGCCATCGTTTTGTTGCTGGTCGCGACAATCAGTGTTTGTTACTTCATCGAAATCTTCGTTCTACCCCAGACCCAACCAAGTTTTATTGAGATGGGGCGGGCGTTGATCTCACCGCACTTTCGTCAGTCCGGGATCATATATCTCGCCATCGGCATCATCGGCGCGACAGTTATGCCCCACAACCTGTACTTGCATTCGGCGCTGGTACAGAGCCGCAAACTGCAGAAGGATGTGCCGTCAATTCGGAGCGCTATTCGCTTCAACACGGTTGACTCGGTTGTAGCCCTCACCATCGCCTTCTTCGTCAACGCCGCAATTCTCGTGCTCGCGGCTGCCGTGTTCTTTGGCAAGGAAAGCGTGGTCGCGTCGAGTGGACAGGTGATCAAGTTCAGCGGCGACAGTGATTGGATACGGGTCGCATATTTGACGCTGGCTCCGTTGCTCGGGACAACTGCCGCGAGCACGTTGTTTGCAGTTGCGCTCCTGGCAAGTGGTCAGAGCAGCACCATTACGGGCACGCTTGCCGGGCAAGTCGTGATGGAAGGCTTCATGCACTGGCGAATCAAGCCGTGGTTACGACGACTCATCACCCGCACACTCGCCATCTTGCCGGCGGTCGTCGTTATCGGCCTGCGAGGCGACAGCAGCGTGACCGATCTTCTCATCCTCAGCCAAGTTGTACTAGCACTGCAGCTCCCATTTGCCATGTTCCCACTCCTGCAGTTCACTAGTTCGAGCAAACGAATGGGGCCTTGGCGAAACGACAGGTTTCTGCTGATTGCCGGTTGGGCCAGTGCTATTCTGATCACCGCAATGGACATTTACGGTCTGCCGGACTCGCTCAAAACCGCGTTGCAGGTTGTCAACGGCAGATGATGCCGGAACCGCAAATGTCAACGGAAACGGAATACTTATGTACGAAACGATCCTGGTTACGCTCGACGGTACGCCAACCGATCGGGCGATTATCGAACACGTCAAGAAACTGGCGAAACTCGCACAGAGCCGTTTGGTGCTGCTTCACGTAGCCGATGGATGGGCGGCGAGAACCTATGGCCCGGATGCGGTCAGCCCAGAAATCGCCGAAGACACCGCATACCTGGAAAAGGTCCGAGGCGAGTTTCGAGCTTTAGGCATTCCTGCAGACGCGGAGCTAGCTTACGGCGAACCGGACAAGGAAATCATAAAATGGGTGCGACAGAAGCCTTGTGACCTGGTGGCGATGAGCACTCACGGCCACCGCTTTCTTGCTGACTTGTTCCTCGGCACGACGGCTAGCCGAGTGCAGCACAGTGTCAGCGTGCCCGTTCTCCTTCTCAGAGCGAAGTGACATGTTGAGAGCAGGATTCTGATTGCGAGGTTAACTCTGGATCGCAAGAGTGCTTCAGTCTTCTTTTCGCACCAGTAGATAGCGCACCTGTGCCTGGCTTCCGCCAGGAATGCTCTGGAGCCACATTTCTACATTCCCCAGGCGGGTTTTCCGGGTCGCGGTGAGAAAGGGCCTGCTTTGCCAGGTGCGATCGGAACAGATGCCCCCACTGTACCCAACTCCCGCGAGCCAATGCGAAGTGAGGGTCCGCTCCAATTTCGCTCGGTCCACGTCATACCCCCAACGCTGCGTCTGGGTCAGCGGAATGGTGGGGTAGGCAACGATCTGGGCGGAAAGGCGAGGCCGGAATTGCAGATCCACGACTGGCCAAATCCAAAGCGATCGCCGGTTGTGAGACTCCGGTCCGGCTTCCTGCGTAATATACAACTCCTGTTCCCAGTAGAAGTGGCGCCTGTTGACAAGCGCTGCCCCGGCGCCGGTAAACCAAATTTGGTCATTGCCATACCCGGTATCGTAGTAGCCGATGTCTGGGCCGATCCAGCGGCCACGCATCTGCTCCCATTCGATGAGCCGATATGTAACGATGTGGGGGGACTGAAGCTGTTCGCCGCCTCGAACCATAATGAAGTCGACGGTTGAATGAGGATGGTCTGCCTCGGCCGGCCAGACCCTGGCCGAGAACAGAAAAAAGAAAATGAAACAATAGAAAAACCGCATCAAAACGCTTGCACCGACGACAACAACTCCAAGCTAAAGTCTAAAGTATTGTCGAGGGAATCCAAGTGAGGCATGACACGCAGGTTTCCCATTATCCGCCGCCAGATTCTTCATTGAACTAAACCTGGACCGCTGACAGCACAACACGGTGGAGTTGCTAATTCATTGATGTTGAACATCGTACGTCCTCTGATCTGTGTAACTCTGGATCAAAATGCAAGGTCATCGGAGCCTTCGTTTTTATTCGCGCTAAAGTATTTCCTCCCGGAGTAATATTCTTGGCAGTCCTTTTTCAGGGAAGGAGGAATCAGGTATGACGTTTAGTCGCTTTGTAGTCCCAACACTCGCAATCTGCATGGGAACCGCTGGACTAATCTCGGCCAGAGCATCCCACGCGACGGAGGGAGTTGCCTCTCGAAGCTTCGGTCAAGAGCGCGCTGGATGGGATGCGCCTCCGCAGGAATACCAGGAAATTCAGCGTCAAGGCTTTCATGACGGCATCGAAGGCGCACGCAAGGACGTTGAAAATCACCGTCGGCCAGACGTCAACAACCGTGATGAGTACCGGCACCCACACGTTTCGGGTCGTGATCGGAAGGCTTACCGTGAGGGCTTTCGCCGCGGCTACGAAACAGCCATATCGCACCTCATGAACGACCATGACCGTCATTGAAACAGCTCGTGAAGACATGAATGAGCGCGAAAGGAGCGCCTTAGTGAAACGACATTGTGTTGTTAGCGGAACAGTTCTTTTGCTGGTTTTTGCGGTCACGCCTGGAGCCTTCGCCCAGCATGACCAGGAGAAGAATAATCGCGATAAGGGACAGCAAGCGCAGCAGCAGCATCAACAGCAGAATCCCAAACCTGCGCAACAGCAAGCCAGACCGCAACAGCAAGCCAGGCCGCAACAGCAAGCCAGGCCGCAACAGACCTATGGCGGCGCTTATCACGGCGGCGTGCAATACAACGGCCCCACCTACGGCGGTGTTCACCATAGCGGCGTGCCGCAGCACCAGGGACAGGTGCGCAGTGGCTTCGTTCAGTCTCGCGCCAGTTCGTGGAGTAAGGAGCATCAAACATGGAGTCAGCGTGGAGGCTATAACGGTTATCGCGTTCCTGATAACCGCTTCAGAAGCTACTTTGGAAGGGACCACTTCTTTCGGATCTCAGGCCTTCCGATGGTCTTCGTCGGCGGACAGCCTCGCTTCCAGTACGACGGCTATTGGGTAACGTTTGTTGACCCATGGCCAGAGTCGTGGTCTCCGAACTGGTATGAGACAGACGACGTGTACATCGACTACACAAATGATGGGTACTATGTGTACGACCGCATGCACCCTGAATTCCCAATCGCCATTACGATTACGTTCTAGCTCAGGTTAGGAGGCGCGGGTCGGCATTAGAGGTATGAACAGGCTGCGGAAAAATGGGGAATAGCGGGCGAACCTTGAAGAGAACCGTCCTTCAGGGTTTAAAGATCACCCCAGCGACAAAGACCTGTCGCTGGGGGCCCCGATGAAGTCGTGCCCTGACACAAAGACGGATTTATGCAACGAGTTCCTGGTGCGAAGCTGCATCATAACGCGTGCAGCATCGCCGCCGGGTAGCCGGTGGAGTTGTGCTCGACTCCGGCCGCTGTCAATTCGGAGGCCTGGCCGCCGATGTGGCCGAAGGTTCCGCTGTCTGGCAGGAAGACCTTGAAGCAAGTGGACGATCCATTGCGTCCGCGAAAGCTGCGGAAGGAGATCCGGCCTTCGTATTTCCGCACAATGCCATCGCTGATCCAGAGTCCGAGGCCGGTGCCTGTGGACTTGGTGCTGAAAAAGGGTTCGAAGAGCCGTTTCGAATCCTGCGGCTTGATGCCCAAGCCTGTGTCCACGATGGAAACGCTGATGCCGCGGCGTCGCAAGGTCCAGTCGTAGGATTCGCGCACTGACAGGCTCAGGATTCCGCCGTTGGGCATGGCCTGGATCGCGTTGCCAATTAGGTTCAAAAAGACCTGGCGCAGCTCGACAGGGAAGCCATTCACCATCCCTGGCGTGTAATACCGCCTGCGCGGGGTGATGTGGCTGTGCTGCATCTGCCGCTCATGGAGGCCCAGGACGTCGTCGAGCAATTCGGTGAGCATCACGGCGATGGGCGTCTTCGATTCGCGGTAGAAGCTGAGCGTCTGGCGGGTGATGTGGGCTACGCGCTGCAGCTCCTGTTCTGCCAATGCCGCGCACTGCCGGGCTTCCTGGTCGAGCGAGGGATGATTGCGCAGCAGGAAGAAGATGTTGGTGATGGCGGCCAAGGGATTGTTGATTTCGTGCGCGATGATTCCGGCGATGCGACCCATGGCTGCGAGTTTCTCTGTCTCGCGAAGGGCTTCTTCAGCCTGCAATTGCGGAGCGATGTCACGATTGACCTCGAGGACGGCGTTGCCTTCGTGGTTCATGGTTTTGCGGCATTCAACGATGACGTCGGAGCCGTCCTTCTTTTTCTGCAGCAGGTTGCCCTGCCAGACCTTTTTTTCGAGGAGGTTGCTGTCTACCGCCTCGCGCGAGACGGGGAAGACGGTGCGCAGAACGGTGTGCAGGTCCTTGCCCAGAACCTCTTCGCGCATCCAGCCATATAGGCGCTCCGCCCCCGAATTCCAGAAGAGAAGATTGCCGTTGAGGTCGCGCATCATAATGGCCTCGGTCGCGAGTTCGAGCAGCTCACTGACGGGCGGTTCGATAGTCCTCGACATGCCGAGCGCTCCTGAACGGGATATGAGTTTTGTTGGTGTGAGATGTTCGTGCGCGATCCCCTGAGACCGGTACCCGAAGACGCACGAATTCTGGAATACAACGAGGAGATAGATGCGCTGTAGAATTAGCGGGTTGCCTGCAGGGGCGGAAGCGCTACATTCAGATCGCACGGGCTGGCTTGGGTCTGTGGTTTCCCCAAGTGCGGTCTTGCTTGATAGGACACATCGACAAAGTGTGCTAGGTGGCTTTTCCTTTCACCCGAGCGACGGAGACCTGTCGCCGGGGGACCCCGGAAGAAATAAGCCACTACCGTTTCGGTTCTGTAAAAGGCAGAAGGGATACCTCTGAAGCCGCGCAAAACACGGCCAGGATGCCTCCCGGCTGAAAGGATGTAGCGACATTCTTTGAGACTGGTTCTCCTCTACCCCCTCCTCACCCGGAATCTGGCTGTAAATTCCTCAGCCTGAATGGGCTAGGGAGACGGTGTGGCTGTAGACTCCTCTTGCGATTGGGGTTGTCTGGAATGAGGGAGTCAGCGGAGATGTTGCGGGCCAAGGGGTTGACATCTCTGACGACGTCGGCTCTTGTCGAGGGCACAGGATGCTGATTCCAGCCCTCTGCCGCCGGCAGCCCCACTCTGCAAAGAGCAGCCATTCCATGAAATGATGATGGGGTGGCGGCAAACTTCTAAGCAGTTTCTGCTGTCAAACGAGTAGGACCCGCCGGGCTAGGCCCTCGTGCCGACCGGGAAAGGCGATAAACTCAAGAGACTAGTGAACAATCGTTTTAAATCGCACCATTCTTCAATTCGGCTCTCCATGCTGCTGGTGATGCTGGGGATGTGCGTGTTTTTTTGGGGCTTCGGTTACAAATTGTCTTTGTACAGGACGCGTCAATCGAGCACTCACCGGATTCCGGTAGCGAAGCTCATGTCCCGCAACGAAGATCCGGACGCGGCAGACGGTGTGCGCTCGAGCCATGCGAACTCGACATCGCTGGAGCAAGGCAGGACGTACACATTTGTATCTCTTGCGGTATTGCTAGCCGGCATTGCACAAAACCGTGCAGACCGGGGCCGACAGTATCTCTCGCTGCCCAAGCCTTGGTGCCTGCGATTCAGTGCCGTTCAAAGCGCCTTTTTCCTCCGGCCTCCTCCGGTTTTCAACCGGTTCTAATCCTGTACGCAAAATCTGTAACAAGTAGTTGGTGAATCCAGGCAGGTGTAAATGCCTGGAGGTGCATGGCTTTCCGAAGCGATTGCGAGACTTTTCCATCGCTGATGCCAAACAGGACCTCAAGAAAAGGTGTGACCACAAATGCGAAAGCAGCTCTGTTTCATTTTTCCGATATGGATCGCGCTGGCGTCCGTTCTGATTTTTGCGGGTTGCCATTCTGACAAGGATTCCAATGCGAATGCCGCAGAGACGCCGTCAGCCGATGTCGTTGCCGTGACGAGGGGATCGATTGTGCACAAGTTGAACCTGGCGGGTCAGTTTCAACCTTACCAAGTGATAGATGTGCATGCGAAGGTCTCTGGGTACATCCGCCGTATCTATGTCGATATCGGCGACAGGGTGCGGCAGGGGCAGGTGCTGGCGGTTCTCGAAGTGCCTGAACTCGATGCCCAACTGAGGGGGACAGTGGCCGAGCTTGCGCGGAGCAAGGATGAGATTACACGCGCACAGCACGAGGTGGTGCGAGCCGAATCGGAACACACCGCGCTGCACAATGACTACAAGCGATTGAAGCAGGCGGCGGCCGCGCAACCGGGATTGATCGCGGAACAGGAACTCGACGATGTGCAATCGAAGGACCTGGCATCAGAGGCCCGGGTGGATTCCGCGAAGGCGGCGTTGGCTGCGGCGATGCAGCAGTCGGAAAGCGCGAAGGCCGACAATGAGCGGGTCGGCGACCTGGCTAACTATACGAGGGTGACGGCGCCACTGGATGGCGTAATCATCTGGCGCTATGCGGATACGGGGGCGCTGATCCAGGCCGGCACGTCCTCCGATACGCAGGCATTGCCGATTGTGAAACTCTCGCAGAGCAGCCTTCTTCGCCTGCGTCTTCCGGTTCCGGAAGATGCGGTGGAGTTCATTCACGAGGGAGCCACGGTGACCGTGAATGTGGATGCGGTGCATCGTTCGTTTGAAGGCAAGGTGGTGCGATTCGCGCGCGATGTGAACCTGGCCACGCGGACGATGGAGACGGAAATCGATGTCGAGAACAAGGATCTCTCGCTGACTCCTGGAGAGTATGCGAACACAACCCTGGAACTTGAACGCCACGACAATGTGCTGACCATCCCGGTACAGACAGTGATTCGTAATGGAAACCAGGCATCGGTTCTCGTGGTTGATCCATCACATCACGTGCAGACGCGCAACATCGAGACGGGATTGCAGGGGTCGAATCTTGTGGAAGTGAAATCGGGGCTTGCTGAAGGCGATCTTGTGATTACGGGCGGCCAGTCGAACTACCAGCCGGGAGAGCTCGTAAGAACCAACGTGGAGAAGAGCCCGGCGGCCGACGTGAGCACAGAGCAATCCGGAGGCGAACAGTAATGCCAAAGTTTGCTCTGAAATACCCCTTCTTCATCATCATGGTCTGCCTGGTGATCGTAGTACTGGGCGTGGTCAGCATTGCGTCGATGCCCGTCGACTTGTTTCCGCAGATTGACATGCCGGTGGTCGTGGTTGCGACCTTCTATTCGGGAATGCCTCCGGAGCAGATTGAAGCCGACATTACGGACACGTTCGAGAGGTTTTTCACGCTTGGAAGCAACATTGACCATATTGAATCGCGATCGTTGACGGGCGTAAGTCTGATCAAGATCTACTTTCAGCCCGGAACGGACCCAAATGCCGCGCTAAGCAACATTTCGAATCTGGCAATGGCTGATCTGCGCCGATTGCCGCCTGGTACGCTGCCTCCGGTTGTTCTGGGAATGGATGCGTCGAGCCAACCGGTGTGCCTGGTGACACTGAAAGGCAAGGGGCTGAACGAAACAGACTTGAAAGACCTCGCGCAGTTCCAGGTGCGCAATCAAATTGCGAGTGTTCCTGGAGCGTCGGTTCCGCAGCCGTTTGGCGGGCGGTACCGACAGATCATGGTATACGTTGATCCCCAGAAACTGGAAGCGCACAACCTGAGCCTGATGGATGTGGTGCATTCCGTCAATGATTCGAACCTGATTCTTCCGGCCGGGGATGTGCGCATCGGGCCGAAGGACTACAACATTTACGCGAACAGCCAGGTTCCAACTCCGGAGATGATCAATGATGTACCGCTGAAGTCGGTTGGAAATGCATCGGTGATGGTCGGCGATGTGGGTAAAGCTGAAGACTCGGGAACGATTCAGACCAATATCGTCCGCATTGATGGGCAGCGATCAGTGTACGTGCCCATTCTGAAGCAAGGCGGCGATAGCAACACCATCAGCATCGTGAACGGGATGAGAGCGGCGATCAAGAACCTTGTGGACATCCCGTCGAATCTCAGAACGGATGTGGTATTCGATCAGTCGGTATTTGTAAAGACAGCTCTCAAAAACCTCGGCAACGAGGGCGGAATCGGCCTTGTGCTGACAGCGTTGATGATTCTGCTGTTCCTGGGAAGCATGCGGGCGACATTCGCGGTTCTTCTTTCGATCCCGCTGTCGGCATTGGCGGCGTTCATCTGCATCAGAGCCGGCGGTGGGTCGGTGAACACCATGGTGCTGGCCGGATTGGCGCTGGCGTTTTCTCGATTGATTGATAACTCGGTTGTGGTTCTCGAGAACATCTTCAGGCATCTCGAAATGGGAGAATCGCCGGCAGTGGCGGCCGAGGTGGGCGGCAGAGAAGTGCAATTGCCGGTATTAGCTGCAACGTTCACGACCGCAATCGTGTTCTTCCCAGTGGTGATGCTTTATGGAGTGAGCAAGTATTTATTCACGGCGTTGGCTCTCTCGGTTGTTTTCTCGCTGTTTGCTTCGTACCTGGTGGCGATGACGGTTGTGCCGCTCTATTGTGCGCGGTTTATCAAGCCGTCCGCAGCTCACCTCTCAGAGGAGGAAGAAATCGGCAAGGAGAGTCAGCTCGAGTACTTGAGGGATGAAAGACGTTCAGGCTTCCAGCGGATTGTGCACTCCTTCAACCATCAATTCCAAAGGATGCTGGAGTGGTATGTGGTGGCCGTTAACCGAACAATCCTGCGGCCGGTTGCGAGCACGATTGGGATTCTCGGCGCCGTGGTGCTGACATTCGTGTTGTATCCGCTGCTTGGAAAGGCGTACTTTCCACGCACAGACCCCGGACAATTTGTGATCAACATCAAATGCCCAAGCGGAACGCGGATTGAGTTGAGCAATCAGTACATTGCGCAAGTCGAAAACGAAATCCGTCAAGAAATTCCGGAACATGACCTTGGGATGATTGTTTCGAATATCGGTATTACACCGGACCTTTCTTCGATCTATACGAGCAACTCTTCGATGGACACGGCTTTCGTCCAGGTGAGTCTGAAAGAAGGCCATCGTCTCGGCAGTTATGCATATATGTCGCGTGTTCGCCGGAAACTGGGAAGGGACATGCCATTCCTGTCCACGTACTTCCAGGCCGGTGGACTTGTGGATTCGGTGATCAACCAGGGTCTGCCTGCGCCGATTGATGTACAGGTGAGCGGCAACGATCTGAACCAGTCGTATGACATTGCAACTGAGATTGCAGGCAAGATCAAAGGCATGAGGAACGTGAGCGACGTTCTGATTCCGCAGAATCTGCGTTACCCGGGTCTTGAGCTATCGATCGATCGAGAACGCGCCAGCTTGATTGGACTGTCGCCGAAGGAAGTGGTCGATAACGTGATTACCGCACTTACTTCCAACGGAATGATTGCTCCCAGTTACTGGATCGACCCGAAGACGGGAAATAACTACATGCTCACAGTCCAGTACTCCGACAACAAGATCGGGCACATGACCCTGGATGATTTCAAACAGATTCCATTGCGCGCTGCGAACGTGACGGATTACACGCCGTTGCGATCGGTCGCGGATATCAAGGAGATCAATACGCCCACCGAGGTGGATCACTACAAGATCCGTCGCGTTGTTGATGTGTACGTCATGCCTTCAACAGAGGCTCTACAACGGGTCAATCGTGAGGTGCGCGACGTGGTTGACAACATGAAAGTGCCGGGGAATATCCGAATCACGGTGCGCGGGAGTGTGGTGAGCATGGACGAATCGTTCAGCCGTTTTGCGATCGGCCTGCTGCTATCCATTCTGCTTGTGTACCTGATTCTGATGGCGCAGTTCGCATCTTTCACGGATCCGTTCATCATTCTTATGGCTATCCCGCCCGGATTGTCCGGTGTTTTGATCATCCTGCTGATTACGGGGAGCACCATGAACATCATGTCTTTGATGGGGGTGATCATGATGGCGGGAATTGTGGTGTCGAACAGCATTCTGATTGTGGAGTTCGCCGGGCGTCTTCATGAGCAGGGCAGGACTCTCGCGGAGGCTGTAGTGGAATCGTGCAGAATTCGCCTGCGTCCGATTCTGATGACCTCTTTGGCAACGCTCCTGGGAATGATACCGATGGCCCTGGGCCTGGAGGCAGGAAGCGAACAGTACGCGCCGCTGGCCCGTGCGATCATCGGCGGACTTGGCGTCTCTGTTGTCGTGACTGTATTTCTGGTGCCAGCGGTGTACCTGATTATCCACGGCCGCAAGGAAAGACGGCTGCGAGCAGAGGGAGAAGCATAAGCATACATGATGATTCGAGAGAAAGAGCCAGTATATTGGGTGGCGCTTGCAATTGTGTTTATCGCATACTCTGCCGGAGCCATTGCTCAGTCGGCGTCAAACGCAGCGATTCCCGATGCCCCGACGTTGCACCTACTCGCTGAAGCGGGCGCACAGTCTTCGCCCGGAAGGTGTGCACGGGGCGGCCAAATGGAGACGCCCAATCCCGCGCCGAGTTCTGGATCGCCGGAAGGAAAACATCGACTCACGCGCCGGCAGGCGGAGCAGATGGCGATCAAGAACAATCCTCAAGTGACTGTGGCGCGATTGCTCGCGCTGGCGCAGCACCAGGTATACCGGGAGAGCCGGGCAGCAGAGTTGCCGACGGCAAATGCGGCAGTGACCGCGGTGGAAGCGGAGGAGGCGAGCCGCATTTCTGCCGGGTCTTTGACGGCATCGCGGTTGTTTGAGCATGCGGGTGCAGGCGGGGGATTTTCGCAGTTGCTGACGGATTTTGGCCGGACGAAGAACCTGGTGGCTTCGTCGATACTGCAGGAAAAGGCGCAAAAGGCGAATGCGCTGGCAACACAGTATGACATTCAGCTCGCGACAGACCAGGCGTTCTACAACGCGTTGCAGGCGCAGGAGACGCTGAAGGTCGCGGAGCAGAACGTGACGACTCGCCAGACGCTGCAATCGCAAGTGAATCAGATGACTATCAATAAGCTGAAGTCGACGCTGGACCTGGCCTTCGCCGACGTGAATCTTTCGCAGGCGAAGTTGCTGGCCCTGGACGCGCAGAATATAGCGGATTCGACCATGGCGGCGCTGGATACAGTGCTTGGACTGGATCATCAGGTGGATTTCGAACTTGTCGACGATGGTCTGGAGATGCAGCATCCGCCTCCGGATATCGATCAATTAGTCGAGGAGGGCTTGAAGCAGCGGCCGGACCTGCAGGCGAGGACCTATAGCCAGGAGGCTGCGTTGAAGTTCAGCCATGCGCAGCGCGATCAGTTGTTTCCGAGCATCGCTGCAGCGGGAACGGCGGGCACGACTCCGATACGACCGGCGAATTACTATACGACGAACTGGTGGGGCGGCATCGGGGTGAATATCAATATTCCCGTCTTCAACGGATTTCTGTTTACGGCAGAGGCGAAAGAGGCGTCGATACGCGCGCAGGCGGCGGCCGAGCAGACGAGAGATCTGCGGGACAGAATTGTGCGCGACGTGCGAACGGCATGGCTGGCGGCGAACACGTCGTACCAGAGGGTAGGAGTGTCGGCTGAACTGCTGAAGGAAGCAAACCTGGGACTGACGCTGGCACAGACACGTTACCAGATGGGCCTGAGTTCGATTGTGGAGTTGAGCGAGGCGGAGTATCAGCAGACGGATGCGGCAATTGGAAATGCGAATGCACAGTATCAGTACCGGCTGGCGCTGGCAACACTGAAATACCAGATCGGTTCGGAACCGTAAACGGCGCGCCGGCGGCGGTTCAATGAAAATCGTGCGAACGGACGCCGGCGGTTGTAATGTCTATGTGCAGGACGCGATACGCCTTCACGTGAATCACGCCGCTCTCGATCTGCAACGTTCCCTGAATGTGGAGGAAACGATTGCGCGTGACGACGATTCGCTCGCGCTCGAATAGATCGGGCGTGATGATGACGTTGGCGATGCCGGTTTCATCTTCGAGCGAGAGAAAGACGAAGCCTTTGGCGGTTCCCGGGCGCTGACGGGCAATTACTAATCCTGCAACATGAACGAAGGTGTTGTTATTCGAGCGGGTGAGGTCGTCAGCGGTGAGAAAGCCACGCTGCTTCAGTGCGGCGCGGTGGTAGGACATGGGATGAGGACCGCAGGTAAGGCCGACGCCCGCAAAGTCGGCGGCAATGCGCTCATCTGTTGTCATCTTTCGCAGAGGCATGGATGGGTGGCTTGCCTGTGCCCGCGAATTCTGCAGCAGCAGGCCGACCGGACGTCCCGCCTGCTCCACTTGCCAGAGTGCATCGCGTCGATGCTTCACATCACCGACTGAATTGAGCGCGCCGATTTGCGCAAGCAGGACCAGCTCTTTTCGGTTCAATTCAGGCACTCGCAGCACAATGTCGTCTACTGAGCGAAATGGGCCACCGAAATCGCGGGCTGCGAGTAATGATTCGGCGGAGGATTGGCGCAGTCCTTTTGCGTAGTTC
>Ga0326727_10001402_pt1 | contig 89461 bp, 70 predicted proteins | sample MB2enrmetagenome_FD_207643 | JGI IMG/M metagenome (GOLD analysis project Ga0326727, IMG submission 207643) | Lab enriched peat soil microbial communities from McLean, Ithaca, NY, United States - MB29MY | ecosystem: Environmental > Terrestrial > Soil > Wetlands > Peat | place: USA: New York...
AAGGGCCAAGACCCATGTTGGCCGCGACGACGTAGTGGCCATCCCGCTGTGAAGAAAAACTCGCGCTACTGCAGTATCCGAAGGTGAAGGAAGATCTCCTTCGGAAGCTCCTTTTTCAACACCCACGAGTGGGAAGCGCTAATGAAGGTCCGGCCTCCCGGTCGCGTAAAGCGGAGTGGAACGGCGCCGGCGGTTCGGCGGGCCACTTCTCGAAAAACGCGAGAAGTGGCGTACCTCCGGGTTCCATAGTGCGATCAGACCTCCGCCCACCCTTCGCAAAAAACGCGAAAGGATGGGGCAACCACTGCGTGGTTGTGCTGATGGAAGGCCGGGCCAGCCCCCTTCGCTCTTATCGAGGGACACCCGGCCGACGCGTTATCTAACCACCCTATCCGCTGAACCGTTGCACGCAGAGGCGCGCAGGTGTATACAGTAGGCCAGTTGGCAAATCAAGGGTCGAAGTCACGGACTGGACCTGTGCGATTCCGCGGCAGACTTCAGTACGATGCAGGTTGCCAAGGAGGGTTGTTCTAATGTGGCCACAAGAACGCTCTTTCGCTGACGACCAAAGATTAGTCGTTCTGGGCCTACAAGGGGACGACGATGATGATGATGTGAAACAGTCCGAGCCAACGCCGAATGTGCCGTACACGCCCCCGCCGCCTCCGCCGCCTCCGGAGATAGTGCCGGACCCGGGCCCAGCGCCCCTTGGCCCGCCGGACGAGCCACCCGACCTGCCCGAGGAACCGAGGCCGGATGGTCCGCCAGACGAGCCAGATCCCGTTGAGCAGGAGCCCCCGCCGGCCGAGGGCGAGTGACCTGAATCAAGGGATCAAAAACTCGACCCAGGGCCGAAAGCGCCGAAGGAGGCTCATCACCGGTGGAAAGCCTTACGCGAGTCAACGAAGCGAGGCGTCTCTGGGAGCGAACCCTCACTACCCGATACCTCGATGTCGACCCATACGAGAGATCGGTCGAGACAATCAGTCCTCTGCTTAACGACATTCGCGTGTTTCTGAAGGATGAGCACGTCCGTTATGAGGACAGGCCGAACGCCGCCCGTAGTCTCGCGTTGGTGATTTGGCAGCTCCCATTTTCGGACACGGGGGCCGGGTCAGTGTCAGCCAAGGCGCGGCAGCACGTCCTTGAAATGGGGCTCTATCTAGCTGGTAAGGAGCGCCGACCGGCCGCCATCGTTCCCCCTCTATCGGATGATCCAGCCTTCGAGTCGATCCTGTCCCGCATCTCGACCGAGATCGCAGCGGCCGGAGATGGCCATGTTGCCGGAACCGGTCCCTACTCCTCGATTTACGCAGCGCTGTTGGCGTTGCTACTTGACGACGTCACTATTCGAGAACAGTTAAACTTGCTATCACGCCTCGTGGAACTGCCGGAGGTAGTGCGCTGTTTTACGAGCTCGTTCTTGAAACCAGGGCCAGTATTCCCCTTCCTGACACAGTACTGGCGCGGCCAACGGCAGAACTGGCCGCCGTTCCCGAAATCGTTGCGTCCGAGTGACCGTCCGACTGCCGGATTAGCACGGTTCGGCAACTGGATGCGGGGCCTCGTGGCGGTCGCAAGGTTTGGCGCCGGGATTGGTCAGTTGGGTCTGCCGAAGCTAACACCAATACAACTCGAGGCCTTGAGACAGCACTATGGGTTTCCAACCCCACTGCTTGATTTTACAGAGAACCTCCAAGTCGCGGCTTTCTTCGCCACGGATCATTCGAAGGGGGCCGACATCGGAGTCGTTTACCGCTATCACCTGGCACACCTCTATGCCCAAGATCTCCAGCGAAGGCTACGCGGAATACACGACAGGGATCCAGCTCTACGTCAGCGTGCGAACATCGTTGTCACTGAAGCGGCAAAGGGGCTCACGATAGTGGATGTGCCGGGGGTCGAGCGCATAAGCAGACAGGAAGGCGTGTTTGTCCACGTCACCGGGTTGTGGGCCGCACACAATTATTTCCAGCCCGTATTCTTCCACCAACATGTGGGGCTTTCCTATACAGACGCAAGTCGAAACATCACAAAAGCGTGGCTGCTTCCAGATGACGATGCCATCAATAAGGTAGCAGACCCGATTGTCAAAAAGTTTTTTCGAGGAGGAAAAGATGAGCCCAGATGCAAATGAAAGTTCCGGGGCCGCGTCCAAGACCTGGGTTTGGCTTTTCGGTAGCTACTTGATCGTCCTTAACTTAGTTCTGCTTTACCTACTGATCAGATTGTGGCCCGGCCAGGTTCCGCTGAAGGCTGAGCATGTGGTTGTGCGGCTTATCCCAGGGGTCTTCCAACCGGATTTGTGGACCGAACCTCGTTTCCTTTCGTTGGTCGCGGTGGCCGGAGCCCTCGGAAGCTACGTCCATCTCGCCACGTCGTTTGCGGACTATCTGGGCAACCGCCAATTTAGGAAGAGCTGGAGCTGGTGGTACATTCTGAGGCCCTTTATAGGGTCGTCTCTGGCACTAATCATCTACTTTGCAGTGCGGGGAGGATTGGTCGCGGGAACCACCGGGGCCGCGGATTTGAGTCCGTACGGCGTAACAGCCCTTGCTGGGCTTGCCGGCATGTTCTCTAAGGACGCCAGCGACAAGATGAAGGAGGTCTTCGAGAATCTCTTCAAGACGGATAAACCGCCTCGTGCCGACCCCTTGAAGCTCCCTCCCGGCGATCCCAAAGAACCCGGCTCGTAGCTTGCACTAGATCTTTTGGCGGGAGGCATGTGCTCTGCTCTTTTCCTCCGAGCCTTGGATTGCTTGAGTGCGCCAAGGGAGGGCTGGTCCCGCCCAAGTATCACTTAATCCGCTGCCCCGTCTCCTTGTCAAAGACGGCGTTGCGCAGGAATTGTTCTGAGGTCCAGGGTGGCGCGTCTCCTCCTAGATACCGATGGAACCACTCTAAGTGCGCGGTGTAATACAGAGCCATTTCATACCAACTGGGCCAGTGGCCGGCGTTCGAATAGACGATCAGCTTCGAAGGCACATTCATCTTTTGCAGCGCGGTGAACATCCCCAGCCCCTGCGTGTAGGGGATGCGATAGTCGCGCTCTCCGGTGATGACCAGGCAGGGCGTCTTGAAATTCTTCACGAAGTTGGACGGAGAAAACTTTTCGTATTGATCGGAGTTCCACGGCTGGCCTTTGAGGTCCCACTCGGGAAACCACAACTCTTCGGTCGCGCCGTAAAAAGAACGCAGGTCGAAAAGACCCATCATGGAAACGATGGCCTTGAAACGGTTGGTGTGGCCTTCGAACCAATCCATCATATAACCGCCGTAAGACCAGCCCATCGCGCCCATGCGGTTGGGATCGACGTAAGGAAGCTTGCTGAGTTCGTCGGTGACCTTCATCAGGTCTTCAAAAACCTTGCCCCCATGGTCTCCGGAAATTTCAGCCGTGAAATCCTGGCCGTAGCCGGTGGATCCGTGGGGATTGGCGAAAGCGACGATGTAGCCGGAGCCGGGATAGATCTGCCAATCGCCGCGAAAAGCGTCCTGCCACTGCATCTGCGGCCCACCGTGCACGTTGAGGATGAGGGGATATTTTTTGGACGGATCGAAGTCGTGGGGCTTGACGATGAAAACTTCGATCTTCGCACCATCGGCTCCCTTGACCCAAATGCGCTCGGCCGGACGGATGTCCACTTCATTGGCGAGCGCGTCGTTGAATTGCGAGAGGCGTTGCGGCGTCGAAGACTTGCCGTCCGCCAAATCCACGGCAAAAAACTCGACGGGATCGGCGACGGAACGCCGAGTGTAAACCATGCGGCGGTTGTCAGGCGAGAGTTCGAAAGAGTCGATGGTCCGATCCACCAACACTTGCTGAATCGAGCCGGAGTCGAGGGTCACACGGAAAATAGGAGTGTCGCCTTCGACCGGAGCGCTGAAGTAAAGGGACTTCGAGTCCGAGGCCCATTGAAAGGCGTCGACCCAGTTGCGGAAGGACTCGGTGAGCACGCGCGATGCGCCAGTGGAGCGATCGTAGATGGCCAGGCGAAAGAGGTCGGATTCATAGCCGGGCTGCTTTTGCAGTTGATAGGCAATGTATTTTCCGTCCGGCGAGTATTTCGGATGGCCGTCGAAGGCGGGATTCGAAGCGGTGATGTTGCGCGGCGGCTGACTGCCAGAGAGCGGGACGATCCACACGTCGCTATTTGTCGACGAAGCGAGGTCGCGGTCGTGATTGGAATCGAAGGCGAGTTCCGTGCTGTCGGGCGAGAAATCGTATTGCAAAGATCCGCCGAGCTGGAAGGGAGGCGAATCGAAATCGCCCGGCGTAAGGTCGCGTACGGCACCGGTGGAAGCGTCGGCCAAGAGAATGTGGGTGCGCTTGCCGTCTTTCCATTCGGTCCAATGACGATAGAGCAGCGCATCGGCCATGTGGGCGTGGAGCGGGCCCTTCGTCCAGCGCTGCTCGATCTTCTTGTTGCAAGCGTCGTCGGCGCTGCATTCCGGATAGACGTCGCTCGAAAACGCGATCCACTTGCCGTCCGGCGACCAGAGCGGGCCGGAAACTCCCGTGGAAATGTTGGTGAGTTGCCGGGCTTCGCCACCGCTGACGGAGATAACGTAGAGATTGTCATTGTCATTGCCATCGCGCGCGCTGATGAAGGCGATCCACTTGCCGTCGGGTGAGAAGATGGGCGACGACTCGCCCTTTTCCCCAAACGTAAACTGGCGCGCGTTCTTGCCGTCGGCGTCCATCAGCCAGATGTGCTTGATGCGCTTTGCCTTTGCCAGGTCGGCTGTGCTCATGGCGAACACGACGGTCTTGCCGTCGGGAGATACGTGCATGGCTTCTATTCCGCGAACGCGGTAAAGGTCTTCGATGGTGAAGGCGCGTTTGGCGGCAGCGCTGGAGATGGCCAGCATCAGAAAGCAGAATAAGAACGAAAACAGTTTTCTACGCATGATGCCCCTCGTCTTGAAGTGAACCGTATGGACGACTGAAAAGTTAAACACAATTCGACCGCGCCGCGCCAGCGTTCCGGGCGAATACAATATGCTGCGGAAAAAGGACGTGAGTTGCGTTATCGGGCAACCGGCCCGATCTTGTACGCGGTCTCGGGCAAGCCCGTGATCCTTATTCCACCGTGCCCTTTGTGCTGGATGTTGAGACCGATCAGCAACGCGGTGATCTGCTCAACAATGCGCGCGTTCTCTAGCTTGCCGCCATCAATCGCTCGCACGCCCGCGATCTTCGCCGCGAGTTCCATCGCAACTTGCGTGGCATTCGGATCGTCGCTGCATACGATCACGTCGCAATCCACGTCGTCATTACTGCCGCCGTTGAGCACGTCCGCCGAAACATTCTGAAATGCGGCCGCGACGGAAACTCCCTTCGGAACAAGCTCTGCCGTCTGCTGCGCAGCCGAGCCTTGCCACACGCCGAGGGTGCGGCTGGCGCGTCCGCCCACGCTCGCAGCCAGCGGAACGGTGGCATCAATCACGATGCTGCCCGGACGAATCGCAGGCTTCAGCTGCTTCAGCAGCGCTGCCTGCCCTGCGAACGGCACGGTCAGCACCAGCAGATCGCTGGCCGCGCAGGCTGCCGAATTTTCCATCCCGGAAACCTGAGCGCTTGCGCCGGCGCGCTTACGGATTGTCTCGGCCGTCTGCTGCGCGCGCGCGGCATCGCGCGAGCCGATGATGACGATCTCTCCCGCGCGCGCCCAGCGCAGCGCGAGGCCCGTACCAGCCGGGCCGGTGCCTCCGATGATTGCAATGGCGCGGCTCATGCGGGCTTTCATTGGAACTCCGCCGGAAGCGTGCGTTCTATCGCGAATTCAGGGTTGCCGTGGCCGCCGGCAACAGCCGAGCTGCGCTCGGCTCGGACGGGCGAGGGCGCCCGTCCCCACACGAGCGGCAGCTTGATCTTCATCCGCGAATATTTTGTGTTGCGCTCTGCCGGAATACGCCCGATCTCTAGGATCAAAGCCTGGAAATCCTCCGGACTCGTGCACTCGCCCGCGGTCGCTCCGGCCTCGCGCGAGATATTTTCTTCCATCAGCGTTCCGCCGTAGTCGTTGGCGCCGGCTTGCAGGCAAAGCTGTGAGAGTTTCCGGTCGAGCTTCACCCACGAGACCTGGACGTTATGAATCGAGCCCGCGAGCAGTACGCGGGCCAGAGCATGAATCTTGAGGTGTTCGGCGAGCGTCGGTCCGGTGCGCGCCAGCCCCTGCTGAAATAAAAGCGTGTTCTGATGCACAAAACCCAGCGGCACGAACTCGGTGAAGCCGCCGGTCTCCGTCTGAATCTGCCGGAACAAAGACAACTGCCGTACCCAATGGTCGGGTGTTTCCCTGTGCCCGTACATCAGCGTCGAAGTGCTCGGGATTCCGCAAGCGTGCGCCGTGCGGATCACCTCTTGCCATTGGGCTGAGGAAAGTTTGTTGCGCGAGAGTACATGGCGCACTTCGTCATCCAGAATCTCAGCCGCGGTGCCCGGCAAGGTGTCGAGTCCGTTGTCGCGCAGCATCATGAGATAGTCGCGCAGCGTCATGCCGGTGAGTTCCACGCCGTACGCAATTTCCATCGGAGAAAACGCATGGATGTGCATCTCCGGCACGGCATTCTTCACGGCGCGCAGAATGTCGCGATAATAGAATGGCGGCAGATCGCGCGGCAGCCCGCCTTGAATGCAGACTTCGGTCGCTCCCAGATCCCACGCTTCTTTCGCTTTGCGGCCCATGTCTTCGAGCGAATGGAAATAGGTGTCGGCCTCGCGCGGTCCGCGCGCGAACGCGCAAAACTTGCAACCCACGAAACAGATGTTCGTGAAATTGATATTGCGGTTCACCACGTAGCTGACGATGTTGCCGACCAGTTCGCGTCGAAGCGTATCCGCGGCCACCAGCAGCGCGAATAAGTCAGCCCCATCGCAGTTCGCCAGGGCGTAGCGTTCCTCGTTCGCCAGACAGGCTCCGTCTTGCGCTTCCAGCACGCGCTCCAACGCGTCACGAATCGCCGCGGAAGCGCGTGGTGCGATCTGATTCCAGGTCAGCGCGGGGAATTGCTCAAGTTCTGAAGCTTGCCAGGCCATAGCTTTCTCCTATCGAATCCCTATCGAACTCTTATCGAAAAAGATCCTTCTTTGCGGGACGGATCAATTCCCGCGCCCCACCGTTTCCTCGGCGGTAAGCATAGCCGCGAATGATGCACGCGGGCGTGCCTGCCAGCTTGCCGCAGACCAGTCCCGCCGCGCAAGCCAGTTCGTCCGCTACCGCGTCCACCGTCGCGTGCAATGAGTAGCCGTGCGGATCGCGGCGTCCGCGGTAGTCGACCAGAGGCTGCATTCCGGCGACGCCAATTGCCACTTCCGTCAAGCCTTCCCGCCATGGACGCCCGAAACTGTCGCTGACGATGACCGCGATCTCGATCCCAAGCTGCTTCTTCAACTGCCGCCGCAACCTCGCCGCGGAACGATCCGAATCCACCGGCAGCAACACCGCGTGCCGCCCACCATCCACGTTCGAAACATCCACGCCACTGTTCGCGCAAACGAAGCCGTGCCTGGTCTCGGTGATCAGCACGCCGCGCTTTCGACGCACGATTCGACGGCTCTCACGCAAGGCCAATTCACTGACGCGTGCGTCAAGCCCATAGCGCCGAGCCCAAGCCTGCGAAGCCGTCGAGGGCCAGATCTCATCAAGCGCCACGACCGCGCCCTCCGCCTTCGAAACAACTTTATGCTTCACCACCAGGATGTCGCCATCCTGAAAGCGCAGCCCCGAGTTTCGCGCTGCCGCCAGCAGCCGCGCACACAGCGATTCTCCAGCGCGAATTTCTCCGCTGACGGCGACTGGCAGAATGCGAACTTCGCTAACCGCGCGCTTACCAATGCTCGGCCCCATGTTAGACGCGACCCCGGCTGCTGAGGTTCCAGCTTCGCACCAGCTTCTGCGATCGCCGTTCTCCGCTGGCGCTGGCGAGTTCGCGGAGATCTTCGGGACGATCGACATCCCGCGCAATCCCCGGCAGTTCGATCACAATACAAGGCAGGCCCGTTGCCTTCGCGGCAGCCAAGTGCGGCAAGAAGCTGTCGTTCCCGAAACGAAGCGGGAACAAATCACCCGGAGATCGCCAGGCCGCATTCGTGCCGCGCCCGGCCGCGTCCGGCACCAGCACCGCACCACCGGGAGGAGCGCAGTCCACGATCTTTTGCAGTTCCGCACTGTTGATCAAAGGAATATCTGCCGGAACTACCAAGGTGCTGGTCGCTCCACGCTCTCTGCACACCGCTGTTGCCATTTCGATGGCGCTGGTCTCTCCGGAATTGTCGTCGGCCACGACCTCGAAATTGAAACGCGCCGCCAGGTCGCGCGCAAACGAATCGCTCGTCACCACTGCAACGGAAGGTCGGCTCTGCCAGTGCGCCAGCGTTTGCAGCACGTCCTCGCACATTGCCTGCGCCAGCGCGAAACGTTCTTCCGGCGTCAAAATTGAAGACAGCCGCTGCTTGGCGTCGGCGAGATTTTTTACCGGAACCAAAATCATGGCTGCTCCACCTGGGCCTGAGCCGAGGGAGGTTGCATCGCCGCTTCCAGGACGCTCTTGGCCAACGCGATTCTATCTTCGTTTTTGCGCATGATGGTCGGGGTGCAATGCACACGCATGCCCGTCTTGCGCAACTCTTCGGCAGCCGGCGCGTCCTCAGAATCGACCACCAGCAGATCCAGGAAGTCGTGATAGAAGTCGGCGACACCGGCGATCGAAACGGCGAAGCCTTGCGCCGCCATGAGTGTTCCTGCGGGCCCAGTGACCGCGGCTCCTCCCACAATCGGGCTCACGGCCGCAATGCGGGCTCTGCTTTCGCGCAACGCCTCGCGAATTCCAGGAACGGCGAGAATCGGTCCCATGCTGGTTACCGGACTGCTCGGCGCGAGCAGCACAAGATCCGCCGAGCGGATCGCTTCCACCACTCCCGGCGCCGGCTTCGCGTCCGAGGCGCCGGCGAACCGCACCGATTCCACCGGATCCTGGTACCAGCGCTGGACGAAATATTCTTCAAAGCTCAAGTCTCCCGCCGGAGTCAAAACCCGCGTCTCCACACGCGAATTGCTCATCGGCAGAATGCGCGCCTTTACTCCAAGCCGGGTCGCAATCTCGGACGTCGCTTCACTGAGCGTCTTGCCATCGGCGAGCAGCTTCGAGCGAAAAATGTGCGTGGCCAAATCGTGATCGCCTGCCTGAAACCACGTCGGTTGTCCCATCCGCCCCATGGCTTGCAGGCAATAAAAAGTGTCGCCCTTCACGCCCCAACCGCGTTCCTGGCTCAGTTTCCCAGCCAGCATGTAGGTGATGGAATCGAGATCGGGCGAAACGTACAATCCCCACCACAGCAAGTCGTCGCCGGTATTGACGACGATCGTCAGTTCTTCCGGACGAACGATTTGCCGGAGTCCATCCACGAACTTGGCGCCGCCGGTGCCGCCGGTGAGAACCGTGATCATGCCGCCCTCTTCTTTTGAGCGTAGCCCTCGACGTCGGCGGCGGCGCTCAGGCGTCGCGCCAGCAGATCGCTCCGGCCCGCTGCTTGTTCTCGAAACTCAGGATAAACCGGCAACCTCTGCCGCAGCTCGAATCCTTTTGCCTCGGTCCGCTGTCGCAAATCTTCCAGATGCGGCCACGGTTTTTCCGGATTGATGAAATCCGGCGTCAGCGGCGAAACTCCGCCCCAGTCATTGATGCCGCCCTCGATCAGATCGGCATAGTGGGGATCGGAAAGATTCGGCGGCGCTTGAATATTCATCGCCGGCATCAAAAGGCGCGCCACGGCCAGCGTGCGCAGCATTTCTCCGCGATCCGGTTCCGGCCAGTGTGCCATCGGCGTGCCCTGCTTGGCGCGAAAATTTTGGACGATCACTTCCTGAATGTGCCCATATCTCGCATGTAAGTCGCGGATCGCGATCAGCGAATCCACGCGCTCTTCCAGCGTCTCGCCAATTCCGATCAAAATTCCCGTGGTAAAAGGAATCTTCCGCCGTCCCGCATCTTCAATTACACGCAGGCGCTTCGCCGGGTCTTTGTCGGGAGCATTATCGTGAGCGGCGCCCTTCGCGAGCAGCCGCGTGCTGGTGGTTTCGAGCATGAGCCCCATGCTCGGAGCCACGCGGGACAGCCGTTCCAGCCACTCCGCGCTCATCAGCCCGGGATTGGGATGCGGCAGCAGGCTCGATTCGCGAAGCACCTTCTCACACATCGCTTCCAGATAATGCAGCGTGGATTTGTATCCCATGCGCCGCAGCGTATCGCGCATCTGGGGAAAAAGCAGTTCCGGCTTGTCTCCCAAGCTGAACAACGCCTCGGTGCAGCCCATGCGCTCGCCCGCGCGCACGACTTCCATCAGTTCGTCCGGCGTCATAGTGTGTGCGCCGGGCTCGCCGGGATCGCGCCGGAATGCGCAGTAGCCACAGTAGTCGCGGCAAAGATTCGTCAGGGGAAGAAATACCTTGCGGGAATAAGTGATGACTCCCGGCTTGAATCGCGCGCGGGCAAGTTGCGCCGCCCGGAGCAGCGAAGGCAGCACATCGTCGCCTGTTCGCAGCAGATGACAAGCTGCTTCGCGAGAGATCGGCGCGGCGCCGGCGTTGGACAAGTCATCTGCCGTCGCAGACACTGCATCTGGGAAAAAGGTGGCCATAAACTTTCACGTCAGCGAGAATTGCAGAGGTCAGCGGTCAGATTGCAGAGGTAGAACCGCCGTGAAACCTTAAGGACCGCGGTTTTTCACCTCTGCAATCTGACCTCTAACCTCTGACCCTATTTTCCCATCACCAGCTTCGCGATTGTCGCCAACTGCATGTTCGACGTGCCTTCGTAGATTTTTCCGATCTTCGCATCGCGCCAATATTTTTCGACCGGATAATCTTTGGTAAAACCGTATCCACCGTAGACTTCGATGGCGAGCGACGTCACACGCTCGGCCACCTGCGACGTAAACAACTTGGTCATCGCGGCCTCTTTCACAAAATTTACTCCCGCGTCTTTCATGCGCGCGGCGTTATAAACCATCAGCCGCGCCGCCTCGATCTCGGTTGCCATCTGCGCGATCTGGAACTGGATCCCTTGAAATTCCGAAATCGGCTTCCCGAATTGCGTGCGCTCCTGCGCATACTTCGCCGCGCATTCCCACGCGCCGCGCGCTACGCCCAGCATCTGCGCGCCAATTCCGATGCGCCCTTCGTTCAACGTCTCGATTGCAATCTTGTAGCCCTTGCCAACCTCGCCGAGCACGTTCTCCCTGGGCACGCAGCAATCTTCGAGAATCAGTTCGCAGGTTGACGAAGCCCGAATCCCCAGCTTGTCTTCCTTTTTGCCGACGGTGAATCCGGGGAAGTTCTTCTCGATGAGAAATGCCGTGATCCCCTTGTATCCTTTCGACGCATCGACGGTGGCAAACAGAATGAATAATCCAGCCTCTTTGCCATTCGTGATCCAGAGCTTGCGTCCGTTGAGAACGAAGTCACTCCCTTTGAGCTCAGCCTTGGTCTGAAGCGCAAATGCGTCCGATCCCGATCCCGCTTCGCTCAACGCGTATGCGCCCACCGTGTCGGCCGCCATCTTCGGCAGGTAACGCTTTTTCTGGTCTTCACTGGCCCAGCGCAGAATCGCATTCGCTACCAGCGTGTTCTGCACATCCACGATTACGCCGGCGGAAGCGTCGGCCCGCGAAAGTTCTTCCACCGCCAGGATCGCTTCAAAAAACTTACCGCCCGCTCCGCCGTACTGCTCCGGGATCTCGATGCCCATCAGCCCGAGTTGAAAGAACTGGTCGATCAGGCCGTGATCGAACAGCGCTTTCTCGTCCATCTCTTTGGCCAGCGGACGAACCTTGTCGTCGGCGAACTGGCGAACGCTGTCGCGGAACAGAATCTCGTCTTCGGTAAGAGTGGTGAGCGCTGCGGGATTCGAAAGCTGCAAAGTTTCCGGCATGGAGACACCTCGTTGTAGAGACGCGGCTCGCCGCGTCTGGGGCAGGATGGCGAACCGGAAATTGTAGCAGCAGAAGACGGTGGATCAGCGACCGCTCGGTTGGTACGGCACTTTTATCATTATTGCCGGCGGTTAATCAGCGAGGCTACGTAACCTGCGCCGAATCCGTTATCGATGTTTACTACGCTGACGTTGGAGGCGCAGGAGTTCATCATTCCTAGCAAGGCGGCCAGGCCTTCGAAGGCTGCGCCGTATCCTACGCTGGTGGGAACGGCAATCACCGGGACTCCGACGAGGCCGCCGACTACGCTGGGCAGCGCGCCTTCCATTCCGGCGCACACTATGATCACGCGCGCTTTGGTGAGCGCTTCGCGATGCGCCAGCAGGCGGTGAATGCCGGCGACTCCGACGTCGTAGATGTGCTGGACGTTGTTGCCCATCATTTCCGCAGTGACGACTGCTTCTTCGGCGACCGGGATATCGCTGGTTCCCGCCGACACGACCACGATCACGCCCTTGCCGTGTTTCTTGAGGTCGCGCTTGAGCACGATGGCGCGAGCGAGGGGACGATACTCTGGGCGGTCTGCATTGTCGGCCAATGCGGCGGCGACGGCGGCGTATTGTTCTTCGGTGGCTCGCGTCGCCAGCACGTTGCCGCCGTGGGCGGCGAGGCGGCGGAAGATCTCGGCGACCTGGCTGGGCGTTTTGCCCGGGGCAAAAATCACTTCGGGCATACCGTGGCGCAAGGCGCGATGGTGATCGACCTTGGCGAAACCCAGGTCCTCAAAGGGAAGGTGACGCAGGCGCTCGACGGCGTCGTCGGGGGAGAGGCGCTTTTTGCGAACCTGCTCGAATAGCTGGCGAAGGGCTTGGGAATTCATAGATGCAGAGGTCATTGTAGATTCTAGTTCTCAGTTCTCAGTTCTCGGTTCTCAGTGAATCAGCCATGAGTCGAGGGCTGAGAACTGAGGACTGAGAACTGAGAACTGCCTTTATCAATTCCTTTCAGTCACTTACGTAGATTACTCCAGTGGTTCTACTCCCTTCGGATAGATTGCCCCTATCCCCGGCGCACCCTATAATCACCATACTCTGGTTCTGGATTCTCTGGCAGGTTCTCGGGTAGGTAGGCCATGGAGTAAGTGTGCCTTTTGGCCGATGTGATACCCGTATGCGTAGAAGCCTGCAAATTGCGCTGATGGCCAGCTTAACCGCGATCTCCTTTCTTTCCACGCTGTTTTCGGCGATGCCGGCGCGGGCGCAGGCGGGAGCGATTACTGCGACCACCGACGAATCCGGCCGCAAGATCTATGTTAACGGGGACGGGCCTGCCGCGGGTTCGAGGGCGGAGGCCGCAACGCCTGCCCGGTCTCCGCTGTTTTATTGGAGTGTGACCGAACATCGCTTCAAGCCGGTTCCGACCAGCGGAGCGGTGATGCGGGCGGCGCGCTCGGCGGCCTCGGAAGTCAACAGCTACCTCGACGGCAGGGCGCAGACTCACCAGACTCTGAACCGTGCCTTTACGCAGGAGGACATCGACGCCGCGATTGACGAGGCGGCGGCGCGACACCACGTGGATCCGAGCCTGGTGCGCTCGGTGGTCAAGGTGGAATCGAATTTCAATCCTAATGCAGTGTCGCGCAAAGGGGCCATGGGGCTGATGCAGTTGATGCCCTCGACCGCCCGTTCGCTCAATGTTTCCAATCCTTTTGACCCGGCCGAGAACGTGGATGCCGGGGTGCGGCATCTAAGGAAATTGTTGGATAGCTACGGCGGCAACCTTCGCCTGAGTCTGGCAGCCTATAACGCTGGTTCGGGAGCGGTGACGCGCAGTGCGGGCGTTCCGCATTTCAGGGAGACGCAGGACTACGTTCGCCGGATCACGAACTTGTACAACGGCGGCAGCGAACCGATTTTCGGCAACCCGGTGCACGAGCCGGTCCACATGGAGCGGGATGCTCGGGGCGTGCTGTACATCAGCAATACGGAATAAGCGGCGTCTCGCGTGGCAGCGGGAGCGTCGTAACGAATGTTGAAGCAGCGATTTTGAAGCAGCCAGGGTGGTGTCCCGCGACTTCGCGACGTAAGTTGGGTTGTCATTCTTAGGGAAGAGAAGGACGGATGCATGGCGAGTTCCGGTACGTAGGTTCTTCGCTTCGCTCAGGGTGACAGGCGGGATTTATGCCACGGATTTGCGGGAAGCAACGCTAGTACGTAAGCGGCAAGCAGGGAATCGGCAAGTGAAGACCCAGGCTTCTACGACCCTAAATCGAGGCGGCCGCGCCTTTCGCCTCGGCGCAGCGCTGTTGCTCGCGCTGCTGCCGCTGGTTTCCGCATCGGCGCGCGTCCACCACAACGATGCCTGGGCCCGCCAGCAATTCGCCAGGGCGGATCGCATGCGCGAGGCTCTCAACGGCCGTCCTGTGGGAGAGCGCACTCGCCGCGAATACCAGCGTGTGATCGACTCGTACCGCCGCGTCTATTTCGGTTCTCCTGCGTCATCGAAGGCCGACCCGAGCGTGGTGGCGACCGCGGAACTTATGGTCGAGATGGGGCGGCGCTTTGACGACAACAAGATTTTGCGCGGAGCCGTCGACGAGTACCGCTTCCTGCGCAAGGAATATCCCGGCAGTAAATACCGCTTCGACGCGCTGTTCACGATCGGCGAGATCTACAAGGACGATCTCAACGATCCCGAAGAGGCGCGCACCACCTTCGAAGACTTTGCTCGCCGCTATCCGCGCAACCGCCTGGCCGACGATGCCCGCGCCGCGGTGAAGGAAATCGATGCCGAGGCCGACGAAATGGAACGTACGGCCGCGAAGGCGGCGCGCAAGCAGCGGCCTTCTGGTATCAGCGGCGGTAATGTCCGTGCCGACGCCAGCGCCAGCGCCAATGCCAACCCTGACGAGGCGGCCGCATCCGCAAATGCCGCCAGCACCCGCCGCAGCGCGTTGCCGCGCGTTACCGGCGTTCGCCACTGGTCCACGCCGGATTACACTCGCGTCGCCATTGACGTTGAGCAGGAAGTGAAGTTCGGTTCCCAGCGCATCTCGCATCCCGACCGAATTTTCTTCGACCTGCGCGATACCAAACTGGCTTCGACCCTGGTCGGCAAGACCTTCGACGTCGACGACGGCTTCCTGAAGAAAATTCGGGTTGCCGAATTTCAGCCGGGGCGCACACGGATTGTGCTGGAAGTGGACGACCTCGCGAGCTACGACGCTTTCCTGCTGCCCGACCCGTACCGGCTCATCATTGATATTCACGGGAAGGATATTCACGGGAAGCAGAGCCGGGCGACGGTCTTTTCCAAGGCAGACACGGCCAAGGCCAAGGCGGACGCATCCACGACGGCTTCCGTGGAAGCGGACGACGACTCGAGCGAGCCAGAGCCGGCGGCGAGCGGAGACTCGAATTCTGTGGGGCGAAAAGCTCAGCCGGAATCCGACAAAGATAAGGATAAGGATGCGGTTGGCTCTTCGAAGCCGGGGCCCGTCGAAACCGACTTACCCGCCGAAGATGCCAGCGCGGATTCCAGACCGCCCGACTCCGCGAACCCAGCGAACGGCATTGGAGTGGTCAAGACCACGGTTGCCGTCAAAGGGTCGAACAGAAGGATCCCGAAGACGATCGTCGAGGCGGACGACAGAGTGCCGACCACGGTGGCCACGCTGGAGCATGAAAAAATCCGCCCTGAAGTGACACCGGGCCAGGCCGCCAACATCTCAGGCGCCGATAAGGAGAAGCGGGCGAAATCGGATTTGCCTTCGTCGTCATCGTCATCGTCAGTGTCAGCGTCATCTTCCTCTTCGACTTCCTTGCGGCGGAAAAAATCTCGGTCATCCGGAGCGACGGCTCCCGACACCGCCGATCTTCGTTCAGACACCCGTCTTGAATCCCGCGAAGCGCGTCCCACGGCCGCTGGCGACCGGTCTTTAACTCGCGCTCTCGGCCTGAAGATCGGCAAGATCGTCATTGATCCCGGCCACGGAGGCCATGACACCGGCACGATTGGTCCGGACGGCCTGCTGGAGAAGGACGTGGTGCTCGACGTGGCCAAGCGCCTCGGCCGTTTGCTCGAGGCCCGGCTCGGCGCCGAAGTTATTTATACGCGCCGGGACGACACCTTCATCCCACTCGAAACCCGCACCGCGATTGCCAACCGGGAGCGGGCGGATTTGTTCATCTCGATCCACGCCAATTCGAGCCGCGACTCCGATGCGCGCGGCGTCGAAACCTACTACCTGAATTTCACCTCGTCGCCGGAAGCGCTGGAAGTTGCCGCGCGCGAAAACGCGGTGTCGGAGAAATCGATCCACGAGCTTCAGGATCTGGTGAAGAAAATTGCGCTGAAAGACAAAATCGACGAATCGCGCGAGTTTGCCGGCGACGTGCAGGAATCGCTTTACGGAGGGCTGGCGCTGAACAACGCCGGCATCCGCAATCGCGGAATCAAGAAGGCGCCGTTCATCGTGCTGATCGGCGCGAATATGCCTTCGATCCTGGCCGAGATTTCGTTCGTGTCGAATCCCACCGACGAGCGCAAGCTCGAAACCGCAGAGCACCGTCAGCGCATCGCCGAGTCGCTCTATCGCGGCGTCTCCAAGTACGCCAGCGGCTTGAGCGGCGTGAAAGTGGCGAGCAAGATCGACAGAGGCGAAGGGCAATGACGGGCCGTACGGCGCCTTCAGTTCATCCTTTGCACTAACAATTCTCAGTTCGTGAAATCTGTTCACATCAACAATCCGCAGAAGCATATTTCCAGGACTCACCTGCTGGAGTAGTCAGCCTGCTGCGGGCGCGCCTGATTTCTTGCGCTTCACTGCAAACCCGCGCACTGAAACTTGGAGAACAGGTGTGACGCAAGTCACAGCCATCGTCAGTAAACAAGTTCATAGTTGCTGCTCTGTAAGGAGGAAGTAAATCATGATTCAGAAATTCGCATGGCTGGTTCTGTTCGTGAGCCTTAGCTCAGTGTTGTTGTATGGTGCACCGCAAACGGCGGACGAAAAGGCGTCGGCGACGCAGACCGTAACCGGTTGTCTCCAGAAAGGTACTGAACCCGCAGGATTTTTTCTCATTAGCACGGACAACAAGCATTGGGAGCTATACAGTAAGAAGGACGTGGCGCTTGCCGAGCATGTCGGCCAGACCGTTACCGTAACCGGTACTTTGGCGAACAGATCGAAAGCACAAGAAGAAAAAAGCCAACCTTCCGAACAAAAAGAAATGGGAGGAAGGCAACACGACGATTTGCAGGTATCCAGCGTGAAGATGGTCAGTGCGACTTGCAGCAAATAAAAGTTGACGCTCCGCTTTGGCATTAGAGGCCGGGGGGCATCGAGTTAGGCAGAAGTGGTGGGATTGCCCGATCCACGAACTGCAGGATCTGGTGAAGAAAATTGCGCTGAGGGACGATGCAAAAGAGAAGCCGCCCAGACATCGGGCGGCTTGTCCTGTGGGTAACCACAAACAATCGAGACTTGTTACTTTCTCAGCTTCTCCAGCAGCTTGCCCGCGGTCGTCCCACGCATGAGAGCGTCGTCATCGCCTTTCTCCGGGATGGTGCAGGAGAGGTAGCCGTAGTTGTCGCCGAAGATATATCCGTCGTAAATGGCAAAAGTGATCCAGCCATATTTGCCGTGGTATTTGCCGTTTTTGTCTGGCTTGCTGCACTTTAACGCCTGGAACCAGCACGCCTGCATGTACGTGACAGTTCCGGCTTCCACGTCCAAAATGTTGTCAGCCAGAATAGCGTCAACGGTAACAGAATACTGCTGGCCGAGTAGCGGAACTTTACCCGTGCCGCCTATGATCTCAGCGTTGTTAGCGAAGCCGCAAAGGCTCAGGTTATCCGTGCCCAAAATGAATCCGCCAGATGACGCCAGCTGCTCGTAGTTGCAATACAGGTAGCCGGTAGCTGACGCGAACCCGAAGGTCTGAGCAGAAGCGAAGCTGCAGGCCAGGGCGAGAAGAGCGATTACCGCCAAGCTTCTCATGTTCATTGAAATTGCCTCCTTGGAACTTCCGTCAGGCCAACCGCAGGAAACGGCAACATTGTCCGCCCAATCGCTGGTCGCGTCAATGTGAAACACTTTTCATCACCCGGGGGCTGGCCCACGTTCGGAGACCGCTTATGGAGAGCATAGACCCGTGATAGTCAACGAACAACAGCCCGTCCGATTGAAATGGAGAGGTGTGCCGGTGGCGTGATGGGGCGGCACAGAATTCCCACCCTTGCCAAGAACGCAAGGGTGGGGCAGCCTGCCGTGGTGGAAACTTTCTCGGCCTGCCAGTAGTCTAATCCGATAGGAACAGTGTCCCTTTTTTCGAATGAAATTCTCGCGACAGCTCTCGGTTGTCTTCATCTTCATTATGTGCGCGCTTTCTTGCGCCACAGCTTTCGCGGCTGAGCCGCCTGCGCCGGTCCCGTCCCCATCGACCCCTGTTTCTTCGACCCCGGTGCTTCCCGCTGAGTTTGCCGGTTGGCAACTGAAGGGCGCTGTTGCCAGAAGTGACGATCCCGCCGCCGCTGATGCGGCGAATGCGCCCGTGCTGAAGGAGTACGGCTTCGTGCGTTTGGAGAAGGCGGCCTACACTCGCGATGACGGCCGCAATCTGACGATCAGAGCCGCCGTGTTTGAAGATGCCAGCGGCGCTTGCGGCGCCTTCACTTATTACTACTCCGACGAGATGGGAGAGGAAACCATTGGCAGGCAGGCGGCTTTTCTGAATAACCGCGTGCTGTTCTATCAGGGGAACGTGCTGGTGGATGCGGTGTTCGACAGAATGAGCGTGATGTCGGCGGCGCAACTGCGGGAACTGGCCGGGCTGCTGCCGCAAGCGGAGGGCAACAAGAACAACCCGCCTTCGCTGCCCACGTATCTACCGAAGCGGGCTTTCCAGAAGAATTTCGAGAAGAACACGACGAAGTACATTCTGGGTCCGGTCGCGCTCGATCGGGTGGGATCGCCGCTGCTGGGTTCGATGGTGGATTTCAAGGCGGGCGCGGAAGTTGTGATTGGGAAGTATGAGGCAACTGCGGGCGAGGCGACACTGATGCTCATCGAATATCCGACACCGCAGATTGCCGCGGACCGGCTGCGGCAGATTGATGCCGCGGTCGATGCCTCGCACCGGGTCACCGAGCAGCAGCCGGGGGTTGCGTCGATGGTCGATGTGGGCCCGTTTTTCGACACACGCACCGGGCCGATCGTCGTGATCGCGGCTGGCCCACTTTCAAAAAGCGAAGCGCGATCGCTGATGTCGTCCATCAACTACGACGCCGATGTCACCTGGAATGAAAACACATACGTGAGCAAGAAAGACAATCTGGCAAACTTTTTGTTCAACGCGATTGTTCTTTGCGGAATTGTGGTCGGCCTGGCGCTGGTTGCGGGGATCGCGTTTGGCGGTTTGCGGATCGTCGTGAAACGGTTTTTTCCCGACTCCGTGTTTGACCGGCGGGAGGCGATGGAAATCATCTCTCTGCACCTGGAAGAGGACCCCCGGCGGGTGCCTCGGGAGCGGTAAGTTACTCAATCGAATGTCGTTAGCGTCGAAAAGAGGGAATTTTGCCCGATTTTGAGCCCATTTGCTGACTTGTGGACGTATCTTGTAAGTTGTTGAAAATAAGACTATTTAAGTCGTAAATTTTCCTTGACACTGTGCTTTTAAGACTCATAAGATTCCCGCAGAAAGTTCTGATGGGTTAGACCTCCGTTGGAACTATTCTCCCTTGAAAGAAAAGGCTGCCCAAGTTGCCGGGCGGCCTTTTCGTTTTGGAAGCAGTTCTCAGTTCTCGGTTCTCAGTTCTCAGTTGTCAGTGAAAGCCGAACCCGTCGTTAGCCGACTGAGAACTGAGAACTGAGAACTGTTTCGGAACTGTCGAGTGCTTGCATTCGTATTACCCATAGGGCAGAATTTGTGCGGCACTGGAGGCGATGCGATGTTTTGCGATCAATGTGGTACGCAGTTGCAAGCGGGAGAGCCACGCTGCGGACGCTGCGGCAAAACCGTGCTGGGATCCGTTGAGCTTCGGCGCAGCCGGGTTCGCGACCATGTCCGGCTGGTGGGCATTCTCTGGATGGCGTACTCGGCGTTGCACGTGGTTGCAGGAGTGGTCCTGATCATTATCGCGCAGACCATCTTCGGCCGCATGATCCATATCCCCAACGGCCCACCGCCCGAAGTCAGCGTTTGGCTGCGGCCTCTTCTCAGCATCATCGGATGGTTGATCCTGGCGAAAGCCGCGGCCGGCTTCCTCGCCGGTTGGGGCTTGCTGCAACGGGAGGAGTGGGCGCGAATCGTTGCCCTGGTCATGGGTTTTATCGCGCTGCTAAACGTGCCGCTCGGTACCGCACTCGGCATCTATACGCTCTGGGTGCTGCTGCCCAGGGAATCCGATGACGAGTACAAGGCGTTGGCGCAGGCCGCGTAGCACGGCGGCATTTGTCCCTCCATTATTGTGCTGACTGCTGGAGTCGTTCACCAGCCCACGAAATAAAACGCTTCCGCGCGAGCGCTGGGCTACGATCGGACGCCGGTGTGATTGCAGGAATCGCAGACGGGTCTTAGAATCGAACGAAGGCCGACGTAGCTCAGTTGGTAGAGCAGCCGATTCGTAATCGGCAGGTCATCGGTTCAAGTCCGATCGTCGGCTCCAATCTTTTCAGTTGTTTGCCACCAACGCTTTTTCCAGCGTGGCGAGTTCGCTTCAATAAGCCGAGTCCTTTTAGGACGGAACGCCATGCGTTCCAAAGTTGAAAGCTGCATGAAATCGTCCGCACCAGCCATCCAGAGGATCATGCGGACGAAAGATGGGAATCGTCGCCGGGTGGGTCAAGCCTAACCAATATCCAGAGGCGAACAAAACAGCCCTCTCCCACCGGGGAGAGGGCTGTTCAGTCTAAACGTGTTTAGTCGTCGTCGTCAGCTTTGACCGGAGCCGCGCGGTTGAAGTCGCTCGCGGGGCGAACCGTATTCTCGCCGGGGTAGGGGCGAGTAAAGCCGGTGGCTTCGTACCAGTTGAGATGGTTGACGGTGTCCGAGTCTTCGACGTCAGGCCTGTGATAGTTGCCAGCGAAGATCTCCGCCTTCTTCGCCATCCATCCAGCCCGCAGAGCCTTAACCTTCGGGCTCTCTTTCACCGTGGATTGCGCCTTGGACTGAGCCTTGAAGGCGCCACCACACGAGGGCGGGAGGGTCTGAGTTGGAGTCTGGGTATTGCCCGTGTTCAGCGCGTAGGCGGCTGGCACGTAGCTCCACGGCAGGAAGTTGCTTGCCGGGGGGTTATCGAGGAAGAGCGTACCCATCGGCGAGGCCACGAGGTCGTTCTGGTTCATGGGCTTGATGCCGAGAATCTGCTCGATGGTGCGGGTCATGTTGACCTGCGTGTAGAAGGTGCTGTCTACGTAGGGAGTTCCACTGGTGCTCTGGATTACGTAGGGGCTGATGACATAGCCTGGGCTGCGGTGACCATCGACGTGGTCAACGCCGTTCTGCGCGTCGTCTTCCTCGACAAAGATCGCCGAAGTCGCCCAAGCAGTGCTGTTGCTGATGGCGGCGACGTAGCGGCCAAGGGCCAGGTCGTTATCGGACTGCCCGGCTTGCCCGGTAACCGGGCCGCCAGTATGGTCGGAACTGATCCACATGAATTCCAACTTGGGCAGGGTACCCTTGGCGATGTCATTCTGGAAGTCTTCATTCCAGATGTCAAAGCGGAACTGGTCGGGGATGCCCAAGTCGAACTGCGGATAGTTCTGGTGCGTGTTGTTTATCAGGTTGGGGAGCGGGGAGTACGAGGAGACCGTGTTGTAGTTATAGAGCTGGGGCTCGTTGCCAGCCTCGTAACAGGTTATGTCGTTGTAGAAGTCGATCCACAGCGGCTCGGCGGTCGAGCCGTTCGGCTGGTTGAACAAGTTGTACTCCACGTACTCGCCGTAGTTCTTAAACGAGACGTGGGCGGTTGCAGCCGTGTCCCACAGGTGGCCGGCCTTCTGGTAGGCAAGCGCTTCGCCTCCGTTGGAGGGGTAGTCGCGGAGCCAATCCGGCGACTGCACGTCGTCGGAGTAAGGAGCGATGGCCTGCGTGATCCAGTTGTGACCGTCAGCCGACTGGCGGCTCGGGTCGTAGAAGTTGTCCAAAAGCGGGAAGCGCTGGACCAGCGCGTGCGCATTCGGTGTGATCGGGGTGGGGCCTGCTGCGGCGCCGTCGCCGAAGACTGCCAGGGAAGCGTCGCCGTTGCCGGCGGTCACGTCGCCCAGGATCTGATCGTAGGTGCGGTTTTCACGGATGATCACGAAAACGTGCTTGATCAGCGAAGGATCGCCGATCTTGGCCGGGATTGCCGTCGCCGGGGTCTTCTTGCTGCCACCGGAGGCAGACTCGATATTTCCCGTGAGATCCCAGTGGTTGTTGTATAGAACCTGCGTCGTCATCGCCGGCAGGTCCAAGCTCGCAATGGGAATGATGCTCACGGTGCCGAGGTCCTGGTGCGTGTTGAAGTCGTACAAGCCCCAATAATGACCGTACGAGTTTTCGAACGTATTCGTCGGAGGCGGTGAGACACCGAAGCCGGTGGTGCCAAGGCCTTTGTCGTTGGCAACGAGCAGCTCACCGTCGGTCGAGTCGAACACGACCGAGCTGGGCGCATAGCCGGTCGGGATCAGGCCCAAAACAACTTGGGTGTTCAGGTCAATCACGGCAATCGCATTGGCATTATAGAGCGCCACGTAGGCGTTGTTTGAATTGTCGACGGCGATCGCGTTTGGACCCACGCCAGTGACGAGTCCGCCGGGCACTGTAACTCCCAGCCCAGCCAGGAAGGGATCGAGCTTAATCGTCGACGACACCGTATTGGTGCTCGTGTTGATCACCGAAATAGTGTCGTCATAGGCATTGGCGACCAACAGGTCCGTGCCCCAGAAAGCCATACCCGTCGGGTGCAGACCGACCGTGATGGTCTTGGTGACTTTGAAGGTGGACAGGTTCACGACGGAAATGGTGCCATCGCTCGTCGCGCCCGTCGGATAGACGGCGACGACCGGAGTGCCGTTCGAGTATTCCTGGAAGCTCTTCGCGCCAGGAACCTTTCCAGCCTCGTTGGCAACGTAGGCGGTGGTGCCATCGGGCGAGATCACGATATTGTTCGGGACCTGACCGACGCGGAGCTCCGGACCTTCCACCGGGGTTCCCGTCAGGTTGATGCTGGTGATCGTGTCGTTGTTGTCCAGCACGACGTAAGCAGTATTGCCATTCGGCGTGACCGCGATGCCCATCGGATAGGAAGTGGGCGCACCATCTGACACAAGCGAGACGGTCTGGCCGCAGGGAATTTCACTGCTTCCTGTGGTCCCCGGAGGGCTGCCGGACGGGGGTGTTTTGGCAGTGTTGAACGGAGCGACCCACGGATAACAGGTAACGTTGGTCAGAAAGCCGCCGCCGTTGACGTCGAGCGGAACGCTGACCTCTGCGTAATTGGAGAGCAAGCCGGTCGAGTTGACGTTTGCGATGGCAACGTAGGCTGGGCCGTAGTCGCCGTCCTGGCTAAAGAGCAGGTACTGGCCATTGGGCGTATAGGTGATACCCACGGAGCTACCGCTGTTGGTATTGGACGGAATGTAGTTCTGCATGACTTGGCCTTGGGTGTAGGCCCCGCCATCGCAGCCGGCGGTGGCGACGCAGAAGATCGAGACGGACTGCGGGGCGCCCATCTGAAGGACAGCAGCGGTTCCGTTGCCCGTGGGATTGAGTGCGATGGCTTTGGCCCGGGTCCTAATGGAGAGGTAGACCTGGGTGCCGGCAGGGGTGATGATCGTGCCATCGCTGACGACCCACGGGTCGGACAAGGGCGCCGAGTAGGTCGGGCCCGTGCTCGCGCTCGTGTTCTCGCCAGGTGTGTAGGTCGGGAACTCTTGGGACTGTGCGAGCGCCGAAACGCTCAGAGCCGCTGCCATTGCCAGGACGGCGAGCAGACGCAGAAGGTTGATCCGGGACTTATTTCGAACCTTATTTCGGGACATATGTACTGTTCTCCTTCTTAGGATTTCTCTCATCAGGCGCCTGATGCACCTTTGAGGACTACAAGCCTAGCCGAGGAGTGCAGACGCCAGGATGACGCGGAGATTACATTTTTGTCATCTTGCGCAGGAGGAAGACGAAGATACTGGCATTCGGAGCGTGACCCGGGTGCCGTGTCCCATCTGGCTTGAAATCTCGACCTTACCGCCGTGAAGCTGCGCAATCGTTTGAACGATTGCCAACCCCAAGCCAGTGCCCCCAGATTGCTGGGAACGCGACGAGTCGACACGGAAGAAGCGATCAAAGACCCTTGGTAGCGCTTCCGGTGGAATGCCGACGCCCGTGTCGGAGACTTCGATGCAAATCATGGAAAAATCCTGATTCGAAGATTCCGTGTTCGAAAAATCAGGGTTCGTGGCCAACCCGACTGTTCCGCCGCAGGGGGTGTGTGCCAAGGCGTTCGAGACCAGGTTGCCCACTGCCCTCTGCAAGAGCGTGCGGTCCAGTTCGGCAATGACCGGTTTGCCGGAGACAGTAGCGGTGAGCGAGACTCCGCCGTCCGCAGCCGAGGCTTCGTAATATTCTCGCACTCCGTCCAGCAATTCGCCCACGTCCACCCGCTCGCGGCGCAGATGGGTCAATGGGCTCTCGGCACGCGCCAGAAACAGGAGGTCGCCGATGAGATCCGAGAGTCGCACGGCTTCTTCGAGGCAGGACTCGATCACATCGCGATATTCGCCGGCGCTTCGCGCGCGGGCCAAGGCAACTTCCGCTTCGCCGCGAATATTATTCACCGGCGTGCGCAGGTCGTGCGCAATGTCCGCCGAGAATCTCGAAATGCGCTCGAAGGACTCTTCCAGGCGGTCCAGCATCTGGTTGAAGGTACCGGCCAGGGACTCCAGTTCGGAAGGATAACCTTCCGGAACAATGCGTTCCCGCAGGTTCGTCGAGCTGATGTTGCGCGCAGTCGTTGCCATTTCCTCCACCGGACGAATGCCGTGCCGTGCAATCTGGTACCCGATCATTGGAAAAATAGCGAAGGTCGCCAGCAGAATGGCCCAGAACCAAAACCGATAGCGTGCCAGCAACGCCTCTTTTTGCGAGACATCAATCGCAATCTGGATGGTGTCAGTTTGAGTTGCAGGGGAACCGGCCGGCGCCGGCGCGCTGGTCACGCGGAAGGCTCGGCCGCCCCTGCCCTTCATCCGAATGTTGCGATCAGGGCGGCTTTGGGTTTGACTGGCCAGTTGCGCCAGGTCCAATTGATCCGCCATGCCTGGCGTCATCAACAGGGGTGTGTTTCGTTCATCCAGCAGGCGAATATAGAATTGCTCGTAGCGCCGCGCCGCCGATTCCAGCTCAACTTCCTCCCGCAGTGCGTCCCAGTCGCCGGGTCTCTCCCGCAACATGGTGCGCAGCACGTGCACCTTGTCGGCGAGGAACAAATCGGTGCTTTTCTCCAGTTCGCTCACCAGCACCAAATAAAGACCGGCGGTGGCGAAGAACACTAGAAACAATCCTGCCAGCGCGTAACCGGCCGTTAACCGGAAGGCCAAAGTCCCCCACACGCGTGAGACCGGCGCGAGGTTACTGGTCGGATTCCAGGACATAGCCGGCGCCCCGAACGGTGTGGATCAGTTTGAGCGGAAAAGGATCGTCCACCTTGCTGCGCAGCCTTCGCACATTGACGTCCACGACATTGGTGTCGCTGTCGAAGTTCATGTCCCAGACCGCTTCTGAGATCAAGGTTCGCGATAGCACCTCGCCCGTGCGCCGCGCCAGCAGGGATAAGAGAAGGAACTCTTTGGAAGTTAAATCCAACCGCTGACCGGCGCGCGTGGCACGCTGGCGCAATAAGTCGATTTCAAGATCGGCCAGGCGAAGCGTCTCATGCGCGCGCGGAGGCCCACGGCGCAGCAGCGATCGCACGCGTGCCAGCAATTCGGAAAAGGCGAACGGTTTTACCAGATAGTCGTCCGCGCCCAGTTCGAACCCTCGTACCCGCTCGTGTACGGCATCGCGAGCGGTCAGAAGAAGCACCAGCGCGCGCCGGCCTTGTTGGCGCAAGCGAGTGAGAACCTGCCAGCCATCCAGCCCTGGGAGCATCACGTCGAGAATGACGAGATCGAACTGCAATTCCTGCGCGAGGTGCAACCCATCCCATCCATCTCCGGCGACATCGACGACGAAACCTGCCTCCCCAAGTCCCTTCTTCAGGAACTTGGCGGTCTTGGCTTCATCTTCGATGACCAGAATTCTCATGACCAGCCATCCTAGAACGTGAATCTCGCGGAAAACTGCAAGACGCGAGGGAGACCGTTGGGGCTGATTTCCCCGTAGGTTCCGAAATTGCCTGGGCCGAATTGATGCGTTAGAGAGAGGACGATACTCGCGTGTTGTTAAGAGTGCATTACACAAACGTGAATGCTTCAAGAAAAGCCCCGGAATTGCCAGAGTGGCAACGGTCCGGCTGGCATGGCGCCATCCGCGTCAGATGCTCTCCGCTCCATGTTTGTATTTTGTCAAAGTGCTCGGGCGTAACTGGTCGTCTGCTACGATTCGACAAGAAGGAAACGCCGATCCATCGCCGCGCGCATCGGTTCCATCTAGCCGAAAAAACTAAGGATCGCGAGCCACCGCTTGCAGCTGGTTCATTTGGCGATCTGTCTCCTCTCAGGTCGCCGCGCCGTACTACCGCCGGGAAAAACCCAGGAGCGGGCCGGCCTACAGTCCCTCGACCTCCGGTCACACACCCTGCCAGACAAATCTCAGCTCTGGTGAATTAAGCAGGCGAGCGCCGTGCCTTCCCAAAACCATTTATGAAACAGCCGGTCCAGTGCTGCTCTTCAGAAATAAAGCTTTAGAGCGAGCTGGATCTCGCGCGGGTTACGGGCTGCCTGGGGCTGCCCGAGGCTGCCCGAGCCGAGCTCCAACGACGTCGGCTCTACGCTGATCGCGCCAAATTGCTGAAATAAGTAATTCACATGGTTCAGTATGTTGAAGACCTCTGCCCGGAATTCAAAGTGCATCTGCTCATGCACCGGGAATTGCTTGACCAGCGACGTGTCCCAGGTTTTGTATCCCGGCCCCAGGACGATGTTGCGACCGGCATCTCCAAACGTTCCCGGCTGGACCGCAGGTGCGAGGTCACTGAATGCGCAGGTGTTGAACAATGCTCCGGCTCCGGCAGTAGGACACGGCTTGCCGTTTGGGTTTTGACCTGGGACGAGGTTGGGGCGCGCGCAGTTCCAGACAACCGTGCCGCCGCAATCGGCGCCGCCGGGATTGCCGCTGGCATCGCTGACGGTATACCAGTTGCCCGTGGCGGCGGAGAATATGCCCGCCAGTTGCCAGTTTCCGATGATCTGGTCCAGAACGCCGGAGGCGCTTTTGCCGAGGAGTTTCCCGTGACCAAAAGGCAGATCGTACATATAGCTCAAAACAAAACGGTGGCGAATGTCAAAATCGGAGTTGCCATAATCCAGATCGGGGTTCGTCTGATCGCGGAAATCTCCGTTGTTCGCCGAGCCCAGGCTGGCGCTGGAAGCGTCGTCCAGGGAGTGGGAGTAAGTGTAAGCGGCCTCGAACTGCAATCCGTGGCTGAAGCGCTTTTCCAGACGGGTTTGCAGTGAGTTGTAATTGGATCGAGTGTTGGAGCGCAGTGTGTCAATCGCGGTATTCAGCGCAGGATTGCAGTACGCGCCGGGATTACCGGCGGGCAGAGTCAAACTGCAAGGTCCGCCCGTGCCGCCGGGCCAATTATTGTTGTTCGCGGGGCGGCGTGCAGCAATGGCATCCGTTTGAAAATTGGGATCAAGGACGGCCTGGTTCCCGTTGTAGAAGCCATAGAGTTTCAATCCGCGCGAACCGGCATAAGTGACTTCGAGAACAGTCTGGGCGGGAAGCTGGTACTCGAGCCCAAGGTGCCACTGCTGGGTGTAGGGAGTGGTCAGGTGCGGGTCTATCGAATAAAGGGTCGGCGTATTGGGATCACTCAGTGCGTTTACAAAGGTTTCGCCGAGCACGTTGTAGTATTGACTGAAATTTGCATTGCTATTGTTGATCATGCAGCTTGCCGTCGGCGCGCCACAAGCCGTGGTAAAGGATTGCGAGGCAAAGAACGGGGGATTGAATCCCGGACTGGGGTTGGAGAAGGGGCCGCTTTCCTGGCCTCCGTAGAAGATGCCGTAGCCGCTGCGCAGCACCAGCTTGTCGGTCAACTGGTAGGAGAGACCAATGCGGGGCGCGACATTACGAAAGTCCGGGCTGATGAGCCCGGGTGAGCCAGTGCGCAAGACGGGAAGCTCGGTGCCAAGAGTAGGGGTCATCGGCGCTTCTTGTCCCTTGGGAACGATGATGGACTGAGTGGCAAAATCGAAGGTTCCCTGCTTGTTATCGGCTTCCTTGACTGTGCTGAAGAACTCATAACGCAGGCCAAGGTTCAGTGTAAGTCGGGGCGTAACCTTGAAGTCATCCAAGGCATAGCCGGCATAAATCTGGCGGTGATAGATCACATTGTTGATGGCGGTGATCGAGCCGCCATCGGGAATTCCGAGCAAGAAGGTAGCGAAAGCGTCGCCGCCGGTTGCAATCGCCCCGGGATTGTCGGTGAAATCATTGCCAAAGCCCAATGTGCCGCGGGCAGCGGCCGGCTCGAGAAGCGTGAACTCTTCAAAACGCAATTCAACGCCGAATTTGACGGCATGGCGCCCGCGCGTCCAGCTCAGGTTGTCTCCGAGCACATAACTGTATTGCTTTTCTATGGCAGGCAGGAATGTGGCGCTCCCGATAGCCTGATCGCCATTGCCGAAAGTAAGCGAGGGCAGGCCACCGAGGTTGGAACCGGCGGTAAAAGGAACTCCCTGGAAACCGTAGGTCTTCGAGAGATATTCGTTGCTGTTGATGCTGAAGCGATGAGAGTGCAGAGTGTTGAAGCCAAAGCGCAACTCGTTGATCAGATTGGGACGGAAGCTGTGGATCTCACTGGCCGCCAAGCCGCGGGAATTATTCTGGCTGTAGCCATCCGCAAAGCCGCCGCCGTCGAGCACGGTCTGAAACGGCGAGGGCAGAAAGTTACTGGAGTTGCCAAAACTGAAGCGCGCAAAAAAATTATCCTTCTGGCTGAAAGTCTGGTCTATGCGTACATCGAACCTATCGCTCGTCTCGCTCTGCTCGGGATCGGATTGAAAGTAGGGTACACCGTTAATCGTGACATTTGGTGCTGGGAGGTTGCCGGGGACGAGGTTGAGAAGGTTAGTGGCGACAGTATCCATGAGGTTCGTTGGAATGATATTGGTTGGCCCGTTGGCCGGATTACCGCCGACGTAGCCGCCGATCGGAGTGCCGCAGGGATTCCCCGCGTAGGTTCCTGCCTGTCTCGCATCGAAAATCTCGCCGTAGTAGGTTGGGTTGCCGGCGCAATCGGGAACCGTTGGTGCTATTGGCCCCTTATTACCCGTGTAATTATTCGTCAAAAGCTCCGAAAAGTCCCCGCCAGCCTCCTTCGTAGAAGGAACTTGCGCCAACTGCGGCAGCGCGTGGCGGAGGCGGTAGCCCTCATAGTCTCCGAAAAAGAACGTTTTGTTCTTTACGATAGGTCCGCCAAGGGTGAAGCCAAACTGGTTTTGCTTGTAGGGCTGCTGGCTGCTGTCGAAGTAATTGATAGCGTCTAATTTTTCATTGCGCAGAAACTCCCACAGGTCGCCGTGGAGCTGGTTGGTGCCGGATTTAATGACGGCGTTCATGATGGCGCCATTGCCGCGTCCGAATTCGGCGCTGTAGGCATTCGTCTCCACCTTGAATTCGGCGATGGCATCCACGGCAGGCTGGACCACATAGGCGGACCCGTTGAGCACGTCGCCAAGGTTGGCGTTGTTGTCAATGCCATCGAGCAAGAAATTGTTTTGCAGAGCCCGTGCGCCATTGGAGCTAAACCCGGCGCTGGTTTCCGTGCGCGAGCCTGGCTCCGCCGGAGACACGCCTGCCCCCAGAAGGGCAAGCTGGGCATAATTGCGGCCATTCAAAGGCAGCGCGTTGATGCGCTGGCTGTCGACCAACTGGCTGAGGTTTGAAGTCTCGGTTTCGAGCTGCGGCCTCTGGCCCGTTACCTCCACCGTCTCAGTCACGGCGCCCGGTTGAAGCTTCATGTCGACGCTCACACGATCCTGAACGTTTACTTGGACCGGCCCGGCAACCGCCTTCTTGAATCCCTCTTTCTCGGCGGTGACACTGTAATTGCCAATCTTGAGCGGGCTGGCGACATACTCTCCCTGACCATTGGTGGCGAGGGTCACCTGAATGCCGCGATCGACGTCGGTCACGGTGACTTTCGCGCCCGCGACCACCGCGCCGGTCGAGTCACGCACCAAGCCAACAATGGCCCCAGCGTCTTTCTGCGCCCATAGCGGCGTAGCGAAGCCAATGGCTACCAGAAGAAAGAGCACCGCGAGAGTCTGTCGGGTGTGGAAACGGACGGGCATGGCGAACCTCCTGAGCTGAGTCCAAGAGCGTTGATCTCGAACATTCGCTCAATGCCTAGATTGGAGCCCTGGCGAAGTTCGTCGATTGGACTGCGAGCTTTCCTGCGTAATATTACGGACTATTACTTTTACTTTCGGTTTATGGCTTTTGTCAAGTGCTAAATTCCCCCCGGGCCGTTTGAAGAAAGCCCGCTATCCCTTCAAGGGCAGCGCGCCCCGGTTCGTGGCGTTCCACTGCTGGCGCATGAAACTGGTGAGGGCGCTGTGATCGCGGAACGCTTCGGTGCCACCTTCCTTGGTGGTCGAGTACGCTCCCGCCAAATTGGCGAAGGCCAGGCAATCGTCGAGTTTTGCTCCCCGCAACACTTGGTGGATGAATCCCGCATCGAAACTGTCACCTGCGCCGACGTCGTCCACGGTCTTCACGCTCGGAGGCATCAGGCTCGACTGCTCCTGCCCGGACCGGCAGATGGCAGCCGATGCGCCGCGCTTCACCACCACAACCTTCGCCAGTCCAGCGAGCACGTTAATGGCTTGGGAAAGGTCGTCCGTGTGCGCGATCTTCTTCGCTTCACGATCGTTCGGAAGAAAAATGTCGACATACTTGAGAACTTCCAACAGATCCCGATCCCACTTGTTGTCAGGGTCGTCGTTGGTATCGAGCGACGTAGACAGACCCGCAGATTTCGCCTGGCGGAACAGATCCAGGATCCGTGGACGCAAGGCGCGGTGCAGAAAAAACGACGAGACGTGCAGGTGCCGCGCCGACCGGACGTAATCCATGTCGATGTCGGAGTACTGCATCTCAAACATGGTGCCGGGAAACGTTAGGATGTAACGGTGCTGCGAGCAGGGTATGGCAACTGTTATCCCCGTCGGTGTTCGCCCGGCTGCCTGCTTCACGCGGCTTACGCCAACCCCGGCAGCCGCCAGCCGTTCCAATGCCATCTTCCCCAGCGGGTCTCCGCCGGTTTTCGAGACGAACCCGACCTTGGTCCCCAGCATTGCCAGGTTATGGGCAAAAATTGCGGACGAGCTGCCCAGCGTGAGCGCTAGACCGATTGCCAGCAGCTCGCGGTCCAGCACCAGGTCTTTGGGCAAACCGTAAAGGATTAGGTCCAGATTAATTTCACCAACTACGCATACGTCCAGTTCCGGCATCTTTACCCTCATTCCAAGTACGCTTGCGATTTTAAGACTCAGCGATCAACCCAGACCGGTCTGCGCGGGCGTCGCGGTTCTGGTCGCTCCACAGATAAGACCGGGCCGCGATCATCATGGCTTTCTGCTCGTTCCACACGCTGCCGCATAGGTCCGCAGCACCGACTGAATGTGATATCGAATGATTGGCCCGGGCTGGTTCTCGATTTGTTCCGCCCTGATGGCCTCGTACTCCAGGGGCAGATACTGGCTGATGAGCGTCAACGGGACAGGGTGCGCCTTGAGGTTCTCGAGTAGGCGCTCGATCTCTGCCTGGACACCAGGCTCATGCCAGTAATACCGGCAGCGGTCGCTATAACTGTAGGCCCGCGCGAAGCGCAGCTCGTGTTCATCTCCGTGATAGTAGGAGCGCCAATGCGAGGGGTTCTGCAACATGACCTGATCGAGCACCTCGGGCACGTGCGACAATCTGGGGCCTTTTCGCCCGGCAAGCAGCTCTCGTTCGATCGCACTCAAGGAGAACACAGCTTCGCGAAACGCAAAGGTCAACCAAGGGCCCACTTTCAGGATCGCGAAGTGGTCTTCCACCATCTGTGCCAGAGCATTAGGAGGCTGGTAGTCCGTGGAGTGTGCCTCGTATACGAGCGCGGGACTCTGCGGCAATCCCGCCGACAGCGAGCGCGCCTTGCTGCAATCGTATTCAAATACGACGTTGTCCCCGAACTCCACTCCCGGCTGCACCACCGCAGCGATCACTCTTTGCCAGGCTGCGGACAGGCCTCTCTCGGCAAAGGCGGCTTGAAAGATTTGCAGAGTTTGATGGAGGTTCTCGACCGTGGTCACGACGGGAGATGCTCCTGAATCGGACTCGCCCCCTGGGGCTGGGACTTCGGTCCCGATGACATACAAAGGAGGGTCGACAACGGGCGGCAAGTCTTTCAGCGCCTCTTCAGCAGCTTCGCAAAGTACGGCGGCCCGCTGCGCGACAACGTGCTCAGGAAGGATCTTCGCGTCATCGGCACACGCCATGCTTGCATCAAGATGAATTTTCCCGTATCCGGCCAGCACACACGCGCGGACTAGTTCGCAAGCCTCTCCCAAGGCGCGGTCCGATGCTGCGGCCCTCCACGGAAATGGCCCGAGATGGTCCCCGCCCAACAGTATTCGTTCTCTTGGAAGCCCCATGCGTCGCGCCGCTGAGTGTACAAAGTCAGCGAATTGACCCGGCGTCTGTCCGGTGTAACCGCCCAATTGATTGACCTGACTTGAAGTGGACTCCACGTGGAGGAAAGAATCGTCTTCCTTGGCCTGCTGGATGGCCGCGTCGATGACCCAGGGATGCGCGGAACAGACCGCATAGACACCCCCTTTTCCTGAGAGGCGATTACGGAACAATACATCCCGCAGGCTGGCGCTGGCGTTGCGGCTGCGCTGCTGAATCACCGGGTTCAAACCAGGCTCCTCCAAGAGTCTCCTCTCAACGTCGATAGAGACTGATCTGCATGTTACGAATAATTACGAATAAGTTCAATATATATCGAATACGCCAATGGAAACAGGGGGCAGATCGAGGACTAAACCACTGCCCCGTGCTTATCTCCACGATACCCTATTGTGTCCATGCGTCGCAGTGGACTGTCCCGGAAGTCGCTGGCCAAGTTGGCGATCACTTCGGGATCAAACGCAGTCGGTGCACTACTTGTCAGGCATAACAAGGGCCAGTGCGCGGTCTAGGACCGGCTTCCTGGTGTGTGCGGAAACGGCGGTCCTACGGAACGCCGGCGGGCTCGAACCAGACCACCGCACCCTTGGCGATTTCCGGCAGATCGAAGTGCGTGCTCCCACCTTCGAAACGGCCGCTGATCGTGGTTTCGTCGCCGAGAAATGGCAAGAAGTGCCCCCGCACTTTGCCCGGCACAGTTATCTCGGCGTGGCTCTCCGGAGTTTGCACAGCGTTTTCTTTTGCACGAAGGCCCTGGAAGTTGGCGAAAAACACATGCGGTTTGCCGTCCACGGACGCGATCTGCGCCGCCACCATCGGCGAGGCCTTGACTCGAATCTCGCCCTCACTCAGGCTGTCGAGAAAACGCTTTTCACTGTCGGGTGAGCAGTCAGCGAAGCGGCTTTCTGCCAGCGCGAGGTAGCGGGCGCCCGGCGAATCCGCGATGTGGGTTACGTTGGTCTGCCCGAGTAATTCTTCGCTCAAGGCGCCAGTGGCAACAATCTTACCAATGCTCCCGGCATACTTTCGCAAGGCAGCCGTCTCTTCCTTTGAAAGGACGCGCACATCCGGCAGAATCAAAGTCTTCCCCCGGAACGAAGCGAGCGTCCTCGGCGTCACGATCTGATACTCACGATGACTCTGCATCAGGAGCAAGAGTGTGCCCTGATACGAACGGAGGAACTCTTTTGTGAAGTAGTTGCGCGTAGCCGGAGAGAAGTACACTCCGACTGGATCAATCGCCGTCCGCGGACGATAGAACGTCTTCTCGTGCGCTGCAATCCATGCGAACACTTGCTTGCGCGTCGCCAGGTCGTTCGAGCCCGACATGACATGCGTCGCCGCATCCCACACATTCGCTCCCGCCATGACCTCCGACATAAATAGATTCTTCATCGGCTCGGGGGGGCGAACTTTCGGATCGCCGTCCCACGAGTAATTCAAGATCCATGTCGCCTTGCCCTCAGCGAACGCGCGGAACGTCTGCATGCCTATCTGGTAACGGAACCAGTCGAACGGCGTTCGCGACGCCGCCATATGATCGCCGCCGCCAAATTCATACTCGTGCGCAATCGCATCGTTCACGGCGTACAGGCTATACACATCCGCGCCCACGCGCACCGCTTCTTCCTCGATGCCTGGGTAAATCTCGGGAATCGTCTTGATCCGCGGATTTACAGCCTTTGCGGTCTGGTCGATCTCCCGCATGAAGTCGGTCAGCGATTGAATGCGAAAATCGACCCACCGGCGAAAATTCGGGTCCGAGAAATCGCCGAGCTTCAGTTCGCGCCGCGCGTCCAGTCCAGTCTGCTTGCGAAACGCTGCGACGGTCGCGTCATCGAAGCTGGCCCAGCTATCTTCCCAGCCATCGAAGTGCGTCATCCAGTACGGGATATCGACGTAGATGCCGTCAATCCCGGTCGCGGCGATCTGCCGCACTCTCTCCATGTAGATCTTGCGCCACTCCGGCGCGTAGGGGCTGATCCACACATCCTCGTCGCCTTTTACAATCCAGAAGGCATCACCACCGCCAAAGACCGCAGGCTCGCCCGTGATCTTGCGCTGCAACCACTCCGGATGGTCCTTGACCACCGAATGCGGCGATTGTGCGGCGTTTGCGGTGATGCACTCCAGCCCCGCGATATAAACGAACGCGTGGTTTCCCGCCTTGTGCGCACGTTCGGCCACCGCTCGAATCGCGGCGAGTTTCTCCTCCGGATGCAGGAAGCTCTCGTAGCGGCCCGGGATGTCGTTGTCCACCTCGATGCCGAAGACGTGGCTATCTTGCGCATCTCGTACGATCCGGTCGGCGTTGTTGGCCTGCAGTCCGTAAGCCGCGATGCGCACAAAATTCGTCCAATTCTGCTCGGGTGAGTCGGGAGCCGCTGCCAACATTACGGCGAACAGCATCAGAAAGAACATGGCGAGACAGCTTTTTCGTTTCATGCCGGGTCCTCGTTATGAGTATGGTGATTGCGACGTCCGTTACTGACCATGCGTGCTAGAAACCAGTTGTTGGCACGCCACCCGTTTCGTCGTTCTGGCCGAGACCTACCGTCGGGCGCAGCGTCAAACTGCCATCCGCATTCAGACCTTGCCGGCAAGCCCAACGCACCGGATAGCGTTGCCCTTTGACTTCGATTTCCGCTCTGAGTCTCAGTCCCTTCCAGTTCGTTCCCTTGGGCAACGGGAACTTCGCCTGTCGGACTTTTCCTGGAAGAGGGTAGCCAGCGTCAAGACTCCCTTCCGCGCTCACCTTCCCATCCTCGCTGGCCACAGAGACGCGCAACACGCCGGGGACGCCGGCAATCCCGTCGTTCGCAAAGCCAATAATCAAGCCGGGATTGCCTGCTTCCTCATAGCTCCACACCCATGAGGGCCGAACCCGGTAGCCAATCTTGCGGGCCAGTCCGTCAATCGCGCCGGGAAACTGGTGGTAGTAGTTGAGGATTCGATCGGCCTGGATGCGGTGCCAATTCCATAGCGAGAAATAGCAAGCGCCCACATCCTGCACATGGTGAATGACGTTGTCGGTATAAGTCACGCCCTCATCCATCATTAGGTGTTGCGGCAACCCATCCGACATCCCGACTTCTACCGTAACTCCCGTCCAAGGCGGGCGGTTACTCAGTTCTTCGATCTGCTCGTTTTCAATGAAGACAGTATCGGTCCGCAGCCAGTTGAAACTTCGGACCGTGCGTTCGAGCAGCTCAGAATTGCCTACCTTGCTGAAGTCCGGCTGCGTGTTAGTAACCAGCGGCGTTCTCCTCCAGCGCTCTGCCTGGTGCTGGAACATACTCACGAAGGTTTTCTCCGCAGTGACGGAGTCGGGAAAGGGGTTCGATTCCAGCGGCCAGGTGTGTCCCTCGCCCCAGAATCCGTACATGAACGTGTCAACGTACTCCACGTCGGGATGGCCGTCGTAGGCGTCCGCCAGCAGGTCCACTAGTTCCCGAAATGCAGACTGGAATGCGGGATCGTCATAGCGAGGTTCATATCTCGCACGACCCTCCCATTCGCCCAGCTTCACCATCGGAACTTTCTGCCGCACAAAGTCGGGCAGCGCGAGATCGGGAATGTCCGGGTTACTCACCATTACGCGGAACCCGACCCGCTTCTTATACATTCGGGCCAGATCGAAGGTCAGCTTCCAGTGCTCGCACAGGTCGAGTCTTCCGGGCCGCTGCTGCACGTCTTTCCAGTTCACGCGGATATAGAGCTTCGTCCCCAGCGGCAACTTGACCAGGTTTTCGATGGACTGAGCCAGCGTCTCTCCTTCTTTCTTCGCTGGCCCGACCTCATCGCAGACGTAGGTGATGAGACCCATTCCATAGTTGGGCGCGATGTCCTCGGAGGGGGTCAGGGCCATCACCACATTCCAACTGGGATAATCGTCGGCGGAAAAAGGTCCCTGATAGAGCCGGTCAGACACCGGTGGTCCGGAACCGAAGTCGTACTTATCGAAGTTGTGAGTGGGAACATGTCCCAGAAGCGGTTTGCTTCCAAGTCCTGCCGCTACTGCGATAGCACCGCCAGCTTTGAGGAATGATCTTCGTTTCATACTCAGCCTTACGCTTTCTGATAGTTGCTTCGCGATTACTGCGGATGGTTGGTGATGTCGAACACCAGCCCGGTATTGCTCAGGCTAAGCGGCAAGACGTAGCTGTCATACGTCGGATTACCGGCGGCATTCAAGGCACGGATCTGATAATTCAAAGCCTTCGCGCCGCCCAAGGCCGCGGTGTCGAAGCTGGCGGCCTGAACGGCGGGATCGAGCACGTCGAGCGCGGCATTCGCGGCGACTTCCGTCCAGTTCCAATCCGTGCCTGTGCCTGCGTACTGCCACAAACTGGCCGTGCCACCCTCGGTTTCGAACATGAATTCCGCGCCAACTGCAATGCCGCCGCCGTTGTACCCGGTCTTCGGATTCTGATCGGTGTCGAGAAATATCTGCCAATTCGCCGCGCTGGCACCGCCCCAACGAATCGAGGTGCGCCCGCGCATCCGAGCGCCCTGGTCATCGAATGAGCCCGGCCATGCGCTGGCAAACGGGGCCTGCACGGCCTGCTGTTCCACTGCCGCAGCTTCCGCTTTCCAGTATTGCGGCGGGCTCTTATACGGATTGCCCGTCTCCTGCGTCAAGTAAACCCAACCCGCGTTGCGCTGCTTGGCCAGCTCCAACGCGACCGGGAGTTGGTCCGCGCTCATGCCATAGACGATGTGCCAGAAGCGGTCGGGCGGGTACTTATGCACCCACGCATAATCCACATAGTAGTTTTGATAAGCCGCCAGGCCCTGGTCTTCCCAGTTCATCAGCATGTTGGTGATCCCCATCCAGCAGTCGCTTGGACTGTAGGTTCCCGGATTGAGCACGGTGATCCGCGCCCCCGCCTTTTCGCGCACGTAGTTCGTTAGTGCCTCGTAGTACTGGAACTGGGTGGGAAGAAACGGATTGCTGGCGTTGCAATCGGTGGGCGCCTCATCGAAGAAGATGCCATCGACCAGATAGTTGCGGTACACGGCATCGATCTTTCGCCGGACAATCTTCGGATCGCGCGCGCCGTAGCCCGTGTATGTATATCCGATCACGAAGATGCCCTTCTTGCGGGTGAACCGGATCGCGCGGTCTACGCTCGGATAGTAGGTTTCATCGTCCCCGTTGTTGAGGTTGACGATCATGATACCGATGGCGTTGGCCCCCGGCGCCGCCCACGCTGCCCATTGCCCCGACCCCGGGTCCTGGTAGGATGGCACGCCTAGCCGCGTCTGGCCTGCGGTCAGCACTGCCGCGAATACGACGATGAGCCATCCGCTGAACCTCACGCCGCGCTGCACGCTTGTCATGGCTAAACCCCTGTCATTTTTGTGAATCGACACGCTCAGAATTCGAAGCGCACCGCCACTTGAGTATTCCGCGGCGCGTTTAGCTGGCCTTGAGGTATGCCGAATCCCTGGCCTTCGTAGAAGGCGCCCGGCGCCGAGAACCGCGTGCTGTTCGTAAAGTTGAAGAACTCGGCGCGCAACTGGAGTTTCATTCCCTCCTTGATCCCGAAGTCCTTGAACACTCCCATATCCAGGTTCTTGATGCCTTCGCCGCGCGCATTCGCGCTGAACCGGGGCGCGTTTCCGGGAATCTGGTCGCCCGGCTCGGAGAAACAGTTCAGGTTGAAGTAATTGGCGCTAGAGTTCGTTATTGACTCTATCGCTACTTGGTGCAGGGTTAGGCCGCTCAAAGGATGCGAGCAGGTGATGTTCGGCCTTTGCTGCCCTTCAGCCAAACGGCCAAGCCCGTCAGCGATGGCCATGGGCTGCCCAGACGCGAAGGTAAGCAGCGAATTCAGCGACCAGCCCCCGACAAAGCCGTCCAGAACCCGGTTCATGTCTCCTCCCAGCCAACGTTTGCGGCCAAATGGCAGCTCGTATACGGTTGCCAGCACGAACCGCTGGGGCGTATCGTTGGCGCTGATCGAGTGCTCCGCCTTCAGGTTATAAACATCCTGCGGAGTTCCCTGGCCCGAGCCGCCGAAATAGATCCAGTTATTCGCGCCATAGGAGGAGGAATCGGTCGCCTTCGACCAGGTGTAGCTCCCTTCGAAGCTCAACCCGTGGGTGGGGCGCTTCTGAAAGCGCACCAGCAGGCCGTTGTACCAGGAACTGGCTTTGAGCAGCGGCTGCCCCGCGAAGCTGCCATCGAACTGCGGATAGGGGTTCAGCAGATTGCTCAGCGGAATGGTGGCGTTGTTATATCGCGAGTTGGGCTCGTTGAAGATGGCTCCCGGACCTTGAAACATCGACAGGAACGGGTTCCCTACCGGCGTCGCCAGCAGATCGGTCACTGGCGACTGGGTCGTATCGGAAGTGTCGAGGTTGTTCACGAGTTGCTGCCGGAGATTGTCAGGCAGGGCGTCCTGATAGGCCTGCACACCTCCCCACGGCAGATGCGTGCTCCGGTTCGCCGAGTAATCGGCTGAGAGCACCACCCCCATCGGAAACAGGTGCTGCAATCCCAGGTTCCACTGGTAAATCACGGGATTGTGGTCGGCGGCCATCCCCTCCACGTTTCCGGAGTTGTCATAGCCCCATTCCGCAAGCGCTCCATACTTGGTCCCCTGCGCCTGCGGAATCGTATTGGGAGGGAGTGCGGGGAACGGATTGCCCAGCGTCGCGTACTGGGTCAGTCCACTATCGGGCGTGAAATCAATAACCGCATGATCTTGGAACGCCGTGCCCGGATATTGCCAGTTTGTATAGTTCGACATTCCGTAGAACACCCCTACCCCGCCTCGCACCACCGTGTCTTTCTCGAATTGGTAGGCAAAGCCGAGCCGTGGTCCCCAGTTGTTCCAGTCGATGGGAACGTGCCGATGGTTTGAAGTAGGAAACACCGTAGTACCGTACACCTCCTCGGTGGAGGGGATACTCACTCCACCTCCGCCCCCTTGGCTTGCGGGTGCCAGTAGAAGGGCTTGGGCGCTGCCAGGTCCACTCAGATTGATGTTGACGCCGCTGTCGGCGGTGAAATCGCTGAACTGAACCAGGTTATGGCGTTCAGTGTAGGGAACGCTCCACTCATAGCGCAGTCCCAGGTTGACCGTGAGTCGAGAAGAAACCTTCCAGTCGTCCTGGATGTAAAAATCGGTCTGTAGCGCCTTGTCTGCCACCGCCTGTTTGACGTTGAGCATTCCGCTGAGTGGGAATCCCAGCAGCATGCTGGCCAGACCCGAGCCATTTTGGATGTTCGTATCCGAAATGGGTACCTGCGCGGTGATGCTTCTGCTGAAATCGAACCGGCCCGTGGGATAGTCGGGCTGCCAGAAGTTATTGAAGAAGGGCCGTTGCTCGCCGCCGAACTTCACCGCATGTTTACCGTGCACCCAGCTCATGGAAGACGAATAGATGTATTGCGTATGGCCATTGATGGTGTCGTCGCAGCATTGCCCAGCCAAAGTCTGGTAGTCGTCCACGTCCATCCATGGCATGCGAGTCAGGTTATTGGCATTCTTGAAGAGGGAAGGCAGGCCGTACTTGGTCGGATCCACCTGGTCCGACTTATTGTGTTGGTAGTAGCGGTCCAGCCCGATGCGGTTCGTCCACAACAAGTGCGGAGAAACCGTCCACGTGTACTCCAGTACAACGTTGCGCGTGATGACGCGGCCATATTCTCCATCGTAGAAATACCCCGGCGGGTTCCAGGTAAGGTTGTTCTGGCTGTAGCGTCCCATCAGGTGCATCCTGCTCGAAAGTTCGTGGTCGATTTTGATGTCGAATTGTGTGGAGGGATTGCGAACCACCACATCTTTTTCAAAGTTGGTCCACGTGCTGGTATCGAGGGGCCCGGTCGGTTCGGGATACGCATTCGCCAGGTTCTGACCAATCGCGCCATACTGAGCGATCATCGCCGGCGGGATAACGTTTTGCACCCCATTGTACGACAATTGCTGGCGGTTCCCGTTACCATCCAGGGGGGCGAACGGATTGAATATCTGCACCGGTACCGGATTCCCATTGTCGTCAGGCACCAATGTCTGACTAAAGTCGCCCCCGCGTTCGGCATCCGTGGGCACTCGCGCGCTTACCAGACTCGGGCTGTTTTGCCGCACTCTCTCCAGGTCGATGAGGAAAAAAGTCTTTCCTTTAACAATGGGGCCGCTCAACGAAAATCCATACTGGTCGCGGGTGTTCTCGGTCCGCGGTATGCCATAGAGGTTGTTATAGAACGAATTTGCGTTGAACTCCGTGCGCTGTCCGAACCACCATCCGCTACCATGGAACTTGTTGGCCCCCGACTTCATCACCACGTTCATCACCGTACCGCCGTTGCTGCCGTACTCAGCCGCAAAGCTGTTGTTCTGGACTTTGAATTCCTGGATAACCTCGGCCGAAGGCATGTAACTGAGGTTGCTGGTGGCGCCTTCGCCCTGCTCCGGGCCGGTCGCCAGCGTGCCATCGAGCCGAATCTCGGCTGTGGAATAGCGCTGCCCGTTGGACGAAAAGTTGGTGCCCTCCGGATAGCCCATGTTGTTGGTGTTGTCCAGCACCGTCACCCCCGCCGACAGATATACCAGATTCACAACCGTCCGGTTCAGCAGCGGCATCCCGCTGATGAATTCGTTGGTCACCTCCGTGCCGAGCGACGCACTCCCCGCGTCCAGCAGCGGCACCGTGTCTACCACCTCCACAGTCGTGGTCGCAACTGCCGGCTTCAAGATGAAATCCAACTCCGATTGCTGGCTCACTGCCAGCACAATGTTCCGGTTGACTGCGGGCTCAAACCCCGCCGCCTCCACGCGCAGAGTGTACGTGCTGGGTCGCAGCGACACGAAGATGTATTGTCCTGCCGCGTCGCTCGTGGCTGGATGCGAGACGTTGGTAGCATCCTCCGTCATGACAAGCTTCGCCCCGACAACCACGGCGCCCGACTTGTCCCGGACCACGCCGCGCAATTGCGCGGTGTACGTTCCCTGGCCCCAAACCGACAGAGCCAAACCCAGCATTGCGACAAAGGAAAACAGCATGGTGGAGAGCGAATGATGGCGAACCGGCAAACACCCAACTTCTGGAAATCGCATGGACAGTCTCCGCAAAGATCAAAGCACGCAATATTCGTATTATTGCGTTTGATAACTTTTACTTTCGGTTGCACTGCTTTGTCAAGCGCAAAAATGGGTCCGTGCCTTCGGTCCCGGCTTTAGGCTTTCAAATGTGAAGCCCCGACCCGGCGGTCATTGACGATCGCGAATCCGGTAGCCTCTCCTGAGGAACAATTCACTCTCGCTGGTGCGACCCATCAGGCGCAATCGGCTCTTGACAATCTCCAGCAAAAGAAAGTAAAACGAATCGAATCGCAATACATCACAATGCATTGCGCGCGCCCAAGATTATCGGACGTAGACAGGTGGCGATGTGGAAAAGCAACCCGTGAGATCCGGGCCAGAGAATAACCGATGGTACCCTTCGAGGATGAGGCGCAGGTTGGCCGTCGCTCAAACGCTCTGTTTTTTGCTTGTCCTTGTGCTGCCCGGTTGGAACTACGGGCAACATAATCTGGCTCAAGAATCTGATTCTGGCGGTGCGCTCAAAGCTTCAACTGATCTTCAGATCCAAAGCTCGGTCTTGCGAATCGAGTTCGACCGCAACCTGCGCAGCCGTGTCGTCGCGCTGTTCGGTCCAAGCCCGCAGCTCCTGACTCCGTTTTCCGCATCGGAGACGGCCGCCGGCATTCGCACCTGGAGCAACTTTGCCCTGAGCGCGACCCACCGCGAGCGTGTGTCTGACGCATTCGGCGCGGGAGAGCGGCTGTCTCTGACTGGCAAGTCCGGCGACTTGCGCAAGGACGTCTCCGTCACAATGTATGCCGATTTTCCATCTATCGCCGTCTTCGACGTTACCTACACGAACGAAGGAACTACTCGACTCACAATTCGCGGTTGGGCCAACAACCAATATGCACTGAGCGCTATCCCCGCGGCGCGCGGCCCCGCGTTCTGGTCGTACCAAAGTGGTTCCTACGAGAAGCGTCCGAATTGGGTGCTTCCGTTGCGTGCCGGATTCCGGCAGGAAAATTATCTCGGCATGAATGCCAGCGACTACGGAGGAGGCACTCCCATTGTCGATGTATGGAGGAACGACGTTGGTCTCGCGGTAGGCCATGTGGAACCCGGACCCCGCCTGATATCTCTTCCCGTTTCCATGCCGGATGCGCGTCACGCTCGCGTGGCTGTCCGCTCGACCCGGGAGCGCACGCTGCAACCGGGCGAGAGCTTCCATACTTTTCGCACGTTTGTCTCCGTGCATCAGGGGGACTACTTCCGCACGCTCACCGAATACCGCCGTCTCATGATGCGGCAGGGATTTCAGATGGCGTCGGCGCCCGACAGTGCTTTTGGCCCGATCTGGTGCGCTTGGGGCTATGGCCGGTCGGTGCAACTCAAGCAGGTCTACGACACGCTTCCCACCGTCAAGAAAATGGGCTTCGCCTGGGTCACGCTCGACGATGGCTGGCAGAACAACTACGGCGACTGGGGGCTCGACCCCAAGAAATTTCCAAACGGCGACGCGGACATGAAGGCCCTGGTTGATCGCATTCATGCGGAGGGCTTCAAAGCGCAACTGTGGTGGTCGCCGTTGAGCGCCGTCTCGGATTCACAGCTACTTAAGGATCACCCCGACTTCCTTCTGCTGAATCGCGATGGATCGAAGCGGAAGATTTCCTGGTGGAATTCGTTTTATCTGTGTCCAGCCGACCGGGGGGTTGTGGAATACCACAAGGCGCTCGTTCGCAAGATCCTCGGGGAATGGGGATTCGACGGCCTCAAGCTCGATGGTCAGCACATGAACGCCGTCCCTCCCTGCTACAATCCCGCGCACCACCACAAACGCCCGGAAGACTCGGTTGAAGCACTGCCCGACTTCTTTCGGGAGATTTACGAAACCGCTCGCAGCGTAAAACCGGACGCCTTAGTGGAGTTTTGCCCTTGCGGCACTGCGTACTCATTTTTCACCATGCCGCATTTCAATATGTCCGTGGCATCCGACCCGGAAAGTTCGTTTCAGATCCGCTCCAAGGGCAAGACGTTGAAGGCGCTCATGGGCGACAACATTCCCTACTTTGGCGACCACGTCGAGTTGAGCGACGGGGCGATTGATTTCGCTTCGACCGTGGGTGTGGGCGGAGTCGTGGGTACGCAGTTCGTGCTCCCGAATCTGGTCAAGAAACACAGCACGTCGGACTTGACGCCGGAGCGACAGAAGATCTTTGAGAAGTGGTTACATATCTACAAAGACAAAATGCTATCGCGAGGCGAGTATCTCGGAGAACTCTACGACATAGGGTTCGATCGCCCGGAGGCTCACGTTATCCGCAAAGACAAAGAAATTTACTATGCGTTCTTCGCCCGCCATTGGAGCGGACCGATTGAGCTGCGCGGTTTGCAGGACCGCGCTTATCGCATCGTCGATTATGTGAACAGCAAGGATCTCGGAAGCGTGCACGGCCCCAAGGCCACAATTCCCGCCGAGTTCAACCAACATCTGCTAATCGAGGCGCGGCCCGAATAATAGGAGCGAGCGCGGAACCGCTGCAGCTTCGAACCAGATCGGAACTTTTCGCTAGACAACCGAAGGCCATGCGAGATAAAAGAGAAGTGCCCGAGAGTGATCCCACGGGCGGGCGTGTAGCAGAGCGTTTCAAAGTTTCTGAATGCTAAGCGAAGAGCGGCAAAGAGCGATCCTTGAGCTACTGCGTCGGGACGGCCGGGTCCTGGTCGTGGACTTGGCCAGGCAGTTCCACACTTCCCAGGTCACAATCCGCAAGGACCTGGAAATCCTCCATGTGCAAGGCCACGTTCACCGCACCCATGGTGGGGCGCTGCCGGCGCGCGACGGGGCCCTGGAAGACCCGACTTTACGAGAGAAGGAGAAACTGCATCGCAAGGAGAAGTTGCAGATTGCCGCCGCCGCCGCGCACATGGTCACGGAAGGGCAAGTGGTCATCCTTGATTCCGGCACTACAACGACTGGCATCGCCCGCGCCCTCCGAAACTTTCAGAACCTGACGATCATCACCAACGCGGTAAACATCGCCGCCGAACTCTCTGGGTCGGCGGTGGAAGTGATTCTGACCGGGGGCAATCTGAGAAAGAACTCCTTTTCTCTAGTGGGGCCCATTGCCGAGGAGACACTCCACAGATTGCATGCGGATATCCTTTTTCTAGGGGTCGACGGATTCGACGTTCAGTATGGGCTCAGCACGCCCAATCTTCTGGAAGCGAAGGTAAACCGCGCCATGATCGAGATCTCCAAGACAGCCGTGGCCGTTTGCGATTCCAGTAAATTCGGGAAGCGCAGTCTCTCGCTGATTGCTCCCCCTACCTCTCTGCAACATGTCATCACCGATTCCGGCATTCCCAAGGCAGACCTAAGCGCGCTGAAGAAATCCGGAATCGAAGTAACGGTCGTCTGACGCCTCGTTCCGCAGGCACGCGGCGGGAATCAGAGTGGGCGCTTCAGAATCCGGTTCGCATTGTCCCGATACACACAACGCAAAACTTCATCGGGAAGAAACAGTCCGTGAATATTCCACCGGCCCTGGCGAGACGCATGCGACGGATATTCAAAATACTGGTCGTCAGTTTCGAGAAAGCGAAAATACAATCGGTACATCTCGGGTTCGGGGACCAGGTCCGTGCCAAAGAGAATGCGGCCGGAATACTTAAGGAAGAAATTGCGGGCGGTATAGGGTTGACGGCCAAGTTCGGCGCAACGTGCGGCAATGTCCACAGATACATTCTGATAGGTCTCCAGCACGCGGCCAACGGATTCCAGATCTTCCGGATGCTCGGCAACGTGCGCCGCCACGAACGTGGTCTTTGGATGCCGCGCGAAGACGCGGTCGCGCTGGGCCAGCAACTCCTGTTTGCTAAAGTGCGACCCGTGGAAGCTCCATTCGGGATGCGCGGCTAACTCCTCGTACCGCTCGTTCTGTGGGTCGATGGGCAAGAAGAAAGCCGCCGGGTCCGCAATGTGAAACATGATGGGAACACCCAGTTCCGCCGCTTTCTCGAACAGTGGAGCGAGCCTTTCATCATCCACCCGCAGAAGCTGGCCGTCCGCATCGAAGAGGCTGGTTCCGAGATCCTTCCACAATTTCAGTCCGCAGGCGCCGTGCTCTACCAGTTCTTCCAGCCGATCAACGGCTCTTTGGAAAAATCCTGGAGATTGCAAGTCGGACCAGTCCATCCATCCATAAGTCGCAAATCGGCCGGGCGCGGCGGCGTGATACTTGGAGATCATATCGAGGGCTTCCCGCCCGACCCGCATGGTGATATTGACGATCAGTTCGATGCCGCATTCGTCCATGATTCGCAACACGCTCTGCGGATCCTGAGCATCGAGATGATTATGGTAGTCAATGGCCGGGAACCTGGGACGCCGCACCTCGTGCTCGGGAACAACGAGCATGGAGCGGGGATGGTAATCGCCGAGCCGCAGGTCCACGGACGCCTTGGCGGTTACCATCTCGATGAAAGCATCTTTGCGCGGGGTGTCTTCACTCATGGTTGTCTCCAGTTTGCGTATTTGCAGCCCGTAACATGTATCGAACGGCCGGATGACTGCGGTTGCGGCCGAGGAAACTCGATAAGCGCGCTAAGTCAGGCTGCCCCCCTGTGCCTCCGACTTGCAGCGTGGACAGAGCGCCGCAAGCGTTGCCTTGGGCCAGGCAGCCGTACAAATTTTGGCCGCAAAGGAAAGCATGCACAAATCCCGCCGCGAAGGAGTCTCCCGCGCCGGTCGTGTCCACGGGTGAGACCTCAAACGCCGGCACAGATACGACCTGGCGATCTGCTGCCGCGATGGCCCCGCGGCGGCCGAGTTTCACGACAACGCAGGGCGCTCTTTCGGCCAGTTGCTTCAGCGCTGCCCGGACATTTGTTTTTCTCGTCAACTGGAGCGCTTCTTCTTTATTGATAAACAGAATTGTGGTCTCATCAATCACGCTCCAAACGTCCTGGCCCCACGAGGACTGGGGATCCGAGTTAGGATCGAACGAGGTGGTGAGGCCAAGTTTCCTGGCTTGCCGCAGAATGCGCGGAAAGGACGATCGCAGAGCGGTCTGCAGAAAGAAAGAGGTCATGTGCAGATGGCTGTGTCCGGGTAAGGCTTTCATGTCCAGATCGGCGTGGCGCAACTCGGAAATCGCCCCCAGCACCGTCACCAACGCGCGATCGGAGCGCGTGCTCAGCGAGATTGTGACGCCCGTCTGGGCCGTAGGAACGGTCCGGACATTTTTGGTGGAAACGCCAGCCTTACGGAGTGACTCCAGGCAGAAACGTCCGAACTCGTCGTCCCCGACTTTACTGAAGAAACTCACGGGATGCCGCAGCCGCGCGGCGCCACAGGCGAAAATCGCAGAAGCGCTACCCAGAACGGTCTGGAAATCCTGCGCCAGGACTTCACGGCCAAGCACCGGGGCGGAGGCCAACCCACTGGCAATAAGGTCCACGTTAAGTTCGCCAATGACGGCAACTGCCCGGCCGTTCGCCGCGGGTTGATGCCATTTCGTTTCATTGCTATAGTAGTTTCTAAACATTTCTATATATTTCGCGACCGTTTGGCAGTATAGTGCAATTGATCGACGTTGGGAAGGAGGGCGCTTGATTCAAGGGAGCGTAACGGACGGATTGCAGGCGTTGCTCAGCGCAAGCGAGAAGGAGAAGGAGACCCGCGGTACCCGGTACACTCCGCTGGAAATCTCGCATCAGCCCGCAACGTGGCGGAAGACGTACAAGATTTGCGAGGAGCACCGTCTTGACCTGATCCAGTTCCTGCGGACTTCGTGCATCGGCGCGGAACCCATGCCTCGCCCCACCGTCTTTCTCGTGGGTGCGGGCACTTCCGATTACGTCGGCCGGGCTCTGACGTACTTGCTGCGCCGCCTCTGGGGATGTGAAGTGTGGGCAGTTCCCAGCACCGACCTGCTGACGAACCTCGAGGACTTGGTTTTCGCGGACCGGCCCTACTTGTGGGTTTCGTTTTCGCGCTCCGGCGACAGTTCCGAGGGTTTGGCTGTACTCGATGCCGCACTTCAAAAATATCCCAACGTGAGGCACCTGCTGGTCACCTGCAACCAAAAGGGCCAGATGGCCGCGGTTTGCGAGAAGAAGCCTGACCGCGCCTTTGTGCTTGCCCTGGACGATACGGCGAACGATCGCGGACTGGCCATGACCAGTTCCTACACCAACATGGTGGTTGCCGGGCATTGCCTTGCCCACGTGTTTTCTCCTGGCGATTACGAGGATATCTTCTCTATGTTGCAGCAAGCGGGAGAACGCTTCCTGGAGTGCGCCCCGGAAGTTGCAACTGCCATTGCCCAGGAAGACTTCTCGAAAGTGTGTTTTGTGGGTTCGGGCGTGCTGCGCGCAGTCGCCAAGGAGTCTGCCCTGAAGCTGCTGGAACTGACTGCGGGCAAGATACAGACGTTGTCGGAGTCCACGCTGGGGCTTCGCCACGGTCCCATGTCGGCCCTTGACGAGGGCACGGTTTTCGTCAGCTTTCTTTCCACAGATCGGCGCCGTCGGAATTATGAATTGGATCTGCTCCGTGAAGTGAATCGAAAACAGCTTGGAAAACTACGCGTCGTGGTGGTCCCCGACTCTCCCGACTCTATAGACGGGATCAGCCGCCTCGCCGACCACGTGCTTTCCCTGCATGCACCCGGCCTCGGCGACGAATACCGCGCGCCCGTGGACGTGATACTGGCCCAGTTGCTGGGCCTGTTCTGTTCGTTGCGGCTGGGGCTCAAGCCCGATTGTCCCAGTCCGAACGGCGCCATCAGCCGGGTTGTGTCCCATATCAATATTTACCCCTGACCTCGATGCCAAACTCTTTCTCCGAAATCCCAACGAGTCTGCGAGCGGCGTTTCTCGCAGTTCCGCTCCTCACCGCTTCCTTGGCGGCGGGGCAGACTCCGGTGCTCTATGGAGCGTCTGCGGGCACAGCAAAGGCGGAAATCCGGGGCACAGTCCTGTCCCTGTCGAACCAGATGATGAAAGCTCAATGGTCGGTTGCCGAAGGCAAACTGACTGGGCTGAAACTGGTAGTCCGGAGGACCGGAGCGGAAGTGGCTCTTCCGCACGATCCATTCAGTTATGCGTTTAAGGATGGGACGTCAGTCCGCGCCTCGGACATGACGATCACCGCTAGTCCGCGAATCGAGGCACTGCCGTCGAACCGCGGAGCTTCGCGCGCCGCCGAACATTTCGCAGGTCGGGCCATTCGCGTGCGCCTGGACGATCCTCAGAAAAGGGTCTCCGTCGTCTGGCTCGTCGTGCTGCGCGACGGTTCCAACTATGTTCGGCAGGAGATTACGCTCTCAGCACCTGATAGCGATCAGCCGGTTGCCGAGGTCCGTTTGTTCAATGGCAGTCTCCCCGGCGCGAGCGTGATCGGCAGCGTCAAAGGTTCTCCAGTGACGGCGGGAGATTTATTTCTCGGCTTTGAAGACCCCTTGGCACAATGCCAGACGACAGATACCGTAGCCTGCAGCATGAAGCGAGAACTGCCGTTGAAAAAAGGACAGACGGTCGGTTATTCGCTGGTCATCGGCGTGTCGCCTCCCGGACAAATGCGTCGCGGGTTCCTGAACTACGTGGAGCGGGAACGCGCTCATCCCTACCGGACATTTCTCCACTACAACTCCTGGTATGACATTGGATACGGCAAGCCCTACGACGCGACAGAGGTGCTCGATGTCATCGACGCCTTCGGAACCGAGCTCGTCCGCAAGCGCGGCGTAAAGCTGGATTCCTTTCTCCTCGACGACGGGTGGGACAATCCCCGCTCGATTTGGCAGCTGAACTCGGGGTTCCCGGATGGGCTTACGCCGGTGAACCGCGCTGCCCAAAAGTATGGTGCGGCGGCCGGAGTATGGTTGTCCCCATGGGGTGGCTACGAAGAGGCCAAGCAGGAAAGGCTCGACTTTGGCCGGGCGAACGGCTTTGAAACCAACGAAGGAGGGTTTGCGCTCTCCGGCCCGAAGTACTACGCAAAGTTCCGCGAAGTGTCCCTCGATTTCATCCAGAAGGACGGTGTCAACCAGTTCAAAATCGACGGCACCGGCAATGTCGACAGCGTTTTTCCCGGCAGCAATTTCGACAGCGACTTTGCAGCAGCCATAAGTTTGATCCAGGATTGGCGCGCGAAGAAACCGGACCTTTACGTCAATCTCACCACTGGAACCTATCCTTCGCCGTTTTGGTTGCGCTATGCCGACTCGATCTGGCGAGGAGGCGACGACCACAGCTTTGCCGGAGTCGGGAGTTGGCGCGAGAAATGGATCACGTATCGCGATGCCGACACCTATCGGAATGTAGTGCGAGCCGGCCCGCTCTTTCCCTTGAATTCCGTGATGCTGCACGGGCTGATCTATGCCAGGCAGGCCGAACATTTGGATAGCGATCCGGGAAATGATTTCAAGAATGAAGTCCACTCGTACTTTGGCAGCGGAACCGAGCTCCAGGAGTTATACATTTCGCACGCTCTCCTTTCAAAGAACGATTGGGACCTGCTGGCGGAAGCTGCGAACTGGTCACGGCGCAATGCGGAAGTCCTCAGAGACACGCATTGGGTGGGCGGCGATCCGGGCAAGCTTGAAGTCTACGGCTGGGCGGCGTGGACGCCGGCAAAAGCCATACTCACGCTCCGCAACCCGAGTGACCAGCGCCAAAGCATCTCGATCGATGTGGGCCGGGCGTTTGAGTTGCCGCCGGAGGCGCCACGTCGATTTCTGGCGCGCAGCCCCTGGAAGCAGGACAGTGGCTCGACTCCAGCGTCATTAACAGCGGGACAGGAACACACCTTCACACTGCAGCCCTTCGAAGTGCTGAATCTTGAGGCATGGCCGGCCCAATAGTGGCAGAGTCGGTGCCTGGTTCCCCCCAGATTTGACAAGAACGACGTCCGAACCAACCAACGGACCAGTCAGCATGCCGCGCTGAATACGCTATGGGGAACCCATTATTGGGTAACTGGGGGTAACTTGGGGTAACTGGGCCATTTCAGATCGCGCAATTGCTAACTCCATGCATCCTGCAAATTGCCGAGTTGACTTACTGCTTCGCTGACAATCTCCCGCTTCATGCCAAAGCGCCGTTCAATTGCGTCCATCAACTCGTCACGATTTGCCATCGCATGCACGCTTGATTTGTTTCCTTCCGATTCAACCAGTGTCAAATTGTGAATGAGGACGGAACGGCCCGGATAGAATCGCACCAGCAAAACCGAATTCAGGAAGGTTGCATCGGCAGAAAAAGATGCCGCGATCACCTTACTGAAATCTTCAATCTTCCTGGGCGCTGGCTTCGCCAGATAACCGTGGCGCAAGACTCCATCGCGATACAGTTCAAGGCGCGAACAGCCATTCGCGTCCTGTGGTTTCAGCACATAACGATCCCGGCCCAATGTGGTTTCATAGTCCGTCGCTAAGTCGCGAGGAATTGGCTCCAGCAGCGGGGCGGCGTAACCCGTGTCTGCCAGATACTCTCGCCCCTCGATCATAATCATGTTGAGCGCGTGAACGTGCGGAGTCTTCATGTCTGAAGCGCACAATTTCGCTTCGTATCCCAGGCTGCGAAGCAACAGATGGAAATGATAGTTGTTGGAATAGCAGGTGCCGCCGAAATGGTATTTGTCGATGCCATCGAGATAGAGTCGAACCGCCGGCAGGTTCACCAGTCCCAGACGCTTGCGGTAATAAAGCTTGGAAATATTCTCGAACGGAATGCGGGTGAGGTGGGCTGCCAGCAGCTCGCGAAGAGCTTCCAGGCTGGGTTCTCTTGGCGCGACTCCCAAAATCGATAAGTAGTGAGCGCGGATCTCCTCAGGCAATGGCGCCAGTGTTCGATCAGCTTGCATTGACAATGAATTTATCATTCTCGCCCTGCTTGCGGCTTGCAAGGGGAAGCGGAGCACTCAGCCGGTGTCGGAGAAATCGGCGAGGAACGCTCTCGATTACGGGGTTGAGTCCAGGACGGGACGGAAAGGCTTCGCTTTTCCACCGCAGAGGTCGCGTTGGTCTTGTAATACGTCTGGAGAGCGGTACAATTCGAGCGAATTGGCGCTGGAAAAAAAAGATCCCTCATGCAACCGACGAAGTACAAGCGTATCGTCGTTACCAAACGAGGCCCACCCGAGAATCTCCAAATCACCGAGTGCGACCTGCGGGATCCGTCAGCCAAGGAAGTCCGTGTCAAGGTTCTCGCTACGTCTGTCTGCCTGCCCGACGTGCAGGCGCGCTACGGACTCGGCCCGTTCCAACCCAAGGTGCCCTTCGTGCCGGGCTACGCCATCGTCGGCGTCGTAGATGCGGCCGGCCCTGGCGTTACGCAGGCCGCTATGGGTGCTAAAGTGGCGGCGTATCTGATAATCGGAGGCTATGCCGAGTATGTCTACCTTCGCGAAAACCAGATCATTCCGGTACCTCCGTCCCTCAATCCAGCGGAAGCGGTCCCGCTGCTGCTGAACTACGTCACAGCGTACCAAATATTGCATCGATCCGCGAAAGTCGAACCGGGCGACAAGGTGCTCATCATCGGCGCGAGCGGCGGGTGCGGGACGGCATTCTTAGATCTCGGCAGACTCGCCAACCTCACGATGTATGGGATCGCTTCCAAGAGCAAACACGCGATCCTGACCGAATACGGGGCAACGCCGATCGACTATCGCACTCAGGATTTCGTGGAGGTGATTCGCCGGGCCGAGCCCGGTGGACTCGACGCGGTCTTCAACGGCATGGGCTTCGATTACATAGAAAGGGCCTTCCCGCTGTTGCGTCGGGGTGGCGTGTTCGTGGGCTACGGCAATCCCCTAAGCTATGGCGGGACGCTGCGCGTTCTTGCCAAAATACTCGTGCTCAAACTGCTGCCGAACGGCAGGAGGGTCAAGGCCTACGGGGCAACAGGGTTCTTGCTCTTCAACCGAAGGCCGTTTGTGGAGGACTGGGCTGTCCTGTTCCGGCTGCTCCAGGAAGGGAAGATTCGGCCGGTCATCAGCGGCGTATTCCCACTACTCGAAGCGGCGCGGGCAAATGCGCTCCTCGAAAGCGGTCAGGTCGTTGGTAATCTCGTCCTGGTGGCGCCGGAACTGCTGGAGGCGAGTAGGACGATATCGTAGAAGCGATTGATTCCGAGTACTTGGCCAACAGGAAGTCATTCGTTGGTTTCCAATCGAGCGCAATCTCGCAGCACTGGCGGCTACGGATGCGCCAGCGGGACCCGCACCAGGATCGCATCATCCACGCGCACAATCAGCCTCGAGAACTTCTCCTTTCCCACATTTTGCATGGCTTCGTAGCGCGGGTTGAGCGCCTCCACGTTCACGCGCAATGGCGTCTTGGCGTCCTGTGGTACATCGAAGCTCACGCGGACGTCAGGCTGCCCGTCACCGTCCACATCCACTAAGTCGGACACGTGAGTTGGCAAGGCGCTCACAGGCCTCCAATCAAGCTGTACAAACGCCGTTTCGCTTTGCAGCATGTGCGGAAATACAGGCCGGTGAATGTCGATGGAGTAGGCGCCGGGCTGAACCGTGCGCACCTTCGGCCCACCGGAGTACATTTCGTCCACGTGCAGTCCAAGGGCGGCAAACCCTTTCGTGAACGCTCCCATCAGCAGAAAAGGAACCAGCAGAGCCACGAACACCGTCATTCCCGCCGCCGCGTAGCCCAGTTTTGTCCGCAGTTTCATTCGTCCTTCCTAAGCCACGCTCCACTTAAATGAAGACGTGCAGTATGGTCGCAAGGCCCCCAGCTATGATGGTGCCGCCGAACATAATGGCCATCCCCCAGGCAGCGTACAGAAACATGAGTCGCGCGCGTTCCGGATTCCTTGCGGCTTCCGTTCCCTTGATATGCCATACCGCAGCGTGTTTCGGACACACATCTACGCACGCGCCACACTTCATGCAGGACATCAGCGTTTCTCCCTGCGCTATGGATTCCTCCGTCAGCGACATGGTCGGGCAAGCGTTCTGACAAAGTACGCAGGGCGAACAGCGCGTCTGGTCGATCTTCACATCAAACACGCTCGTCTTGTTAAAGACGGATTGGAACGCGCCAAACGGGCAGAAGAATGCACATTGGGTTCTCTTCTTTGTCAGGAATGGCAGCGCGATCACCAGTCCCGCAAACAGCACGACGAAGATTCCGTTTTGGACCATCCCTACCGTGTTACGGGCGGCTACGTATTCCGATACTGCCTTGAAGGGGCAGAGCCACATGCAGTATGCGGGCTCGAACAAAGCCAGCGACAGCAATACCATCGCCAGCAGAACGGCCCAGGGGCCGTAGCGCCAGCGCGGGTCTATCTTCCGCAGCTTCGCGCGTGTGGGCACCGAGGCCATGCCTTCTTCAATTCCCCCGAAGAAGCATGCATAGCTGCACCAGCCCTTGCCGATTACGATCGTGATCGCCAGCCACAAGCCCGCCATGGCTGCCATTCCCGCCCCAGACATGCCTCCGCCGGGCAAGATCGAACCGGGGAACACCAGCGTTTTCGTGAACGCCGCCGGCAAGATGAGGAGTGGAATCGGCAAATAGCAGAATGGCGTTCGGCCCGCAATCATCTCTTCGATCGGGATGCCCATCGTTCCCCGCATCGCCATGACGTTGTGAATAAAGCCCACCGGGAACAGGAGTCCCAGCGCCACGAAGAACCAGCGGCGCCATCGATAGGTGCTCCACGTCCGGATCATCATGAAAAACAACGCGATCATGAACACCGCGGTCATGATGATGGCGATCTGCGCCGCCCGATTTGGTTGCCAGAAATGGGCAAACATGAGGAACGACCAAACTGCTATCGGCAAGGTCAGCAGAACGGACCTGCCGACTCTTCGTGGCACGATCTGTCCGGGCTGGGGGATTCGAGCCTCAGTAGCCATATACCTTTCTCCCGAGCAGCATGGTCAATCCCAGATAGGCGTAATAGAGGGCAATGAGCACCATCGCCATCCGCGCGACTGTGGTCACGGCTTCGTTGCGCGCCACGCAACCCAGGCCCACAAAGGGCACAAACCAGACGGAAGTTCCGACAAAAAACACCGCAAAAAAGAGGAGGGCCGCAGCCACACTACCCAACTCAGCCGCTCTCACACCGGCGGCCACAAACGGAGGGCAGAGACTCAAACCAGTCAGGAAGCCCAGCGCTGCCGCACCCGGCACGCCGCGTTTTCTTGTCACGCCAATGCTCACCAGTTCTGAACCCGAACACGACTGGGCACAGGTGTGTCCGGCCGAGTATGCGTACCAAAGCAGCACGCAAGCCAGTAACACGTGAATCACGCCAATCAGGACCATGCGGGGCGCTGGCGGAAGCGATACCAGGGCGCCAAGTTCCCAGGCCACGGCGGCAAATAGGAGGTATCCCAGAAAGCGCGCGCCCAGAAAGGTAGAGAGATAGCGGGTGTTCAGCCGCAAACCCGCCTGCTCTGCGAGCAAAGAAGGAACCACTACGGGTCCACAAGAAGCCATGCAGGCGGGTCCGGACGCCAGCCCCAAGGCCAACGCCTCGCCGAATATGAAAGACCCGGCCATGGACGGAAACCTAGCATCATTCAGTTTTCCCGTCTGTGACGGGCGACACTTAGTCCAGGGACGGCATTCTTCTGGGTTGTCCCTCGCGTCCCTCGGGGACCGGACTTCCACAGCCCCGCCTCGTCCTTTTCGCCCCGGAAAAGCTATAATCCTCCCCTTGTGCGCATCCTTCTTTTCAGCGACATTCACAGCAACCTCGAAGCGCTGGACGCGTGTCTGGCCGCCGCTCCCAACTATGACCTCGTCGTCAATCTCGGAGACACGGTCGGCTACGGCGGCAATCCCAACGAAGTCATCACCCGCGCGCAAGCTCTCGGACGCGTTTTCGTCCGCGGCAATCACGACAGAGCCGTCTGCGGCCTCATGACCCTCGACGAATTCAATCCCGTCGCCGGCCTCGCCACGCTCTGGACGCGCGACCAGCTCACGCCGGAAAATCTCGAATGGCTGCGCTCGCTTCCCCAGGGCCCGGTCCGCCTCGACGAACTCCCCGGCATCCAGTTCGTCCACGGCTCCTCGCTCGACGAAAATGAATACATGGTCAACGCCCGCGACGCCATCGAACCGCTCATCACCGATCCCGTCCCGGTCACGTTCTTCGGACACACTCACCTCCAGGGCGGTTTCTCGCTCACGGGCAAGATCAGCGAAGGCTACCGTCCCGGATATCGCACCGTGGGCCAGCCCGAGTCCTCCGACTGGCCGCTGCGCAAGGATAACGACTGCCGCTATCTCATCAACCCCGGCTCCGTCGGACAGCCCCGCGATGGCGACTGGCGCGCCGCGTTTGCCATGTTCGACTCTGAGGCCTGGATTGTGACTTTCTATCGCGTGCCCTACAACGTGCGCGTGGCACAGGAAAAAATTCTGGCCGCTAATTTGCCGCAGCGGCTGGCGACGCGGCTCGCCACCGGAAGATAGGACAAAGGGTGTTGCCCGAAAACTCTGAATCGCCCGCAAATACAAATGCGGGAAGCACAAGCTTCCCGCATCCATCCCAACCCACCCACCAGTTATTTCGGCGTAAACGGCAACCCCGGCAGCGTTTCCGTATGCTCGGACCTCACCGCGCTCAGCAGGTTCGGGTCCAACCCGAGAGCTTTTACGATTGTCGGAGCAATCTGCCGCGTCTCGACCTGATCGTTAAACGTTGACGCCTTGTATTTCGGGTTCGAAACAATCAGCAGAACGTTGCGGTCGTCGTAGGCAAATCCGCCATGCTCGGCAACTTTCTTCGTCCCGCCGGTATAGATGACGCCAACGTTCGGAGCCACGATGATATCCGGAGTCCGAGAGTCGGTGAGCGGATCGTTGAATTGCAGCGTGAGCGATGGGCCGGCGAAAATCTCTCCTTGCCCAAACAGGTTTTCGTTTGCGGCCATCGACAATGTTGCCACTGATCTCTCCGTCTGGCTTTGATCGGTGAGCCAGAGCATAGAGATATCATCTTCGTCTGCTTGTGCCACCGGCAGGCCAGGCCCGACTCCACTCGGCGAAAGGATCTGCGATGGCGGTTCATCCGTAGGAACATCTCCCGGAATGCGCAGCACGCGACTCGGATCAACCGGCGACTGTCCATGCTTGGCCGATACAATGATCAACGTCGAGTCCGACAGCCCTTGCTTCTTCAACTCCGAAACAAACTGACCAATCGCACCGTCCACGTACTGTATCTCGGCGAACAATGAATCGCTCGGAGTTCCCAGCGCGTCCACATAACCGCCCGTCAGGCTGAGCGATTTTTCCACCAGCTTCTGCCCCACGCTGACCGACTGGAAGTTCATGCCAAACACATTCGGCACCGGCGCGGTACCGCTTCCGTCGTGGGTCTTGCCATCGATCCAGTTCAGCACCGCCTGCACCTTGAACTGGTCGTAGCAGCGTATGTTCTGGAAGCTGTCGGTCCATGCGTTCGTCGACTGGGCAGCGCCCGGGTCGGGAAGCGGATCGCAACCCTGAACCGTAGGCAGAGTCACTGGAATCGAGTTGATCTCCGGCGACCACAAATCATCCACGCCATCGCCGCTTGGTCCATTGGTAAAGTCATACGACGGGTGCTTATCCGACCAAGCCGTGTAGCCACCAGCATTCTTCACCACGTTGAAGATCGTGTTCGCGCGGATGAAGTTGTGCGGATACACCGGTGCGCAGCTATTCTTGGGATCGCGCGGCAGATAATCCGGATTGATTCCGTTAATCCCGGAGCTGCCGTCGAATTTCCCCGAGTCAAGTTTCAAGTAGTTATAGTCGATTTCTTCGTCGAACCCAACCTGTGTGCCAATCACGCTCGGACAAAGCTTGGCTCCGCCGACAATACCGTAGGGCGTAGTCTTCTTCGGAGGCGACAGCGCGCGATCATAGCTGACGTCGTAGAAAATTCCGGCGGAACGCGGCGTCCCGCCCGTGATCTGGGCCACCAGCCCAGGGAAGGAATCGGAAGGTTTCGGAGTCAGCGCTTGCAGGTAATGCACTCCGGTCGACGAAAGCGACGCCAGGTGCGGACAGTAAGTCTGATTCCCATAAAGCGGAACGCCCTTGGCGCAATTCGCGAAATCCAGCGAGTGCATGCCGTCGATGCTGATGAGTAGAACGTGTTGAATCTTGCTGTTTCCTTGCGCGGCGGCCGTTACCGAAAACAAGCTCACCAACGCCAAAGCAACCAGCCCGAGGGGGAGAAAACGACGATCGGACACTTTTGGCCTCCTTGGAGTACAAGCTGAGCTAGAAGTATTCGTCGTGCGCTGACCGCGCGGGTTAATGGGAGGTGAATCATAGATTAAAGAACTATAAACAGACCTGGAACCAGCCAGGTGACCGGCGCTTCGTTTTGTCAAGGGTGGGATTCCACGGCAGTCTCCCGCTTGGGATTTCTCGCTGACTCCTGAAACGTCTTCCTCCGTAGGGTGCGCCGATGACTGACGCACAGAACCACGTAGCGCCGGCTGCTCTCCTGCGAGAGAATAGGGGCGGCTATTAATTCGATCTTGAATTCGATCTTGAATTCGATCTTTACAAACGGAGCTGTCATGAAAGTCGTCGCATTCAACGGTAGTGCCCGCAAGGGCGGAAATACGGCAATTTTGCTCGGCTACACTCTGGCCGAACTCAAAAAGGAAGGCATCGAAACCGAACTGGTGGAACTGAGCGGCGCCGAAATCCACGGCTGCCTTGCCTGCCGCAAATGTTCAACGAAGAAGAACCGCCGCTGCTCGCAAGAGAACGACATTGGGAACCTCTGCATCGAGAAAATGGACGCGGCGGACGGCATTCTGCTGGGTTCGCCAACCTATGTCGCCGATGTCTCGCCGGAGATCAAGGCTTTGATGGACCGCGCCTGCCTGGTTTCCAAAGCGAACGGCGGCATGTTTCGCCATAAAGTCGGCGCCGGCGTGGTGGCAGTACGCCGAGCGGGAGCCATTCACGCTTTCGACGCGCTGAATCACTTCTTCCTGATTGGCGAAATGATCGTGCCGGGTTCGTCTTATTGGAACATCGGCATCGGCCTTGAGCCCGGCGATGTGGAGAAAGACGCAGAAGGCATTCGGACCATGAAAGTCCTCGGACAGAACATGGCTTGGCTGCTGAAGAAGATCCATGCCCAAGGCTAGAAACGCATCGCGCTTCGAGTAGGCTGCGGTGTCTCAGCCAGCACTTGGCCGATTCAGAAACGCACTGAGTGCGTCGACGATCCTCATCCCCCACCCTTTTCGCAAAGTGCGCGAAGGGGATGGGTCCCGGCCGGACGGGCGAGACGCGCGTCCCTCCACCGTATGACTCATCTCAATCCCGCAAACGAACTCCGCTCACGTTGTAAACTCGATCCATGCCTCCGCGCTCCCGCCAATCCGGCAATCTTTTCTCCGCGGCGAAATCCGCAGTTGCCGCTCACACCGCTCACGTCGATGGCGGAGCTCGGGGCAATCCTGGGCCCGCCGGTTATGGGGTTGCCATTCAGGACGCTTCCGGGCACCCCGTCGCCGAGCTTAGCGAATACCTTGGGCACCGGACCAACAACTACGCCGAGTATCAGGGGCTTCTTGCCGCGCTGCGCTATGCCGCCGAAAACCAGATCAAGGCGCTCAAGGTGATTAGCGATTCCGAACTGATGGTCCGGCAGATGAAAGGCGTCTACAAGGTGCGGCATCCCGAACTGCGCAAGCTGTACGACGAGGCGCAGCAACTGGTCCGCCGGCTCGAGCACTTCGAAATCCGCCACGCCCTCCGGGAACACAACCGGACGGCGGATCGGCTGGCGAATGAGGCTATGGATCGAGGGCGATAAGAAGGCAGGCTTCGAAGTTGCAGGGTGTCAGAGTTTCAAGGTTGCAAAGTTTCAAAGATCCGCGTATACCCATGCTGTTCAGCACGGTCTTGAAACTTTGAAACCTGCCTTCCCGCGGGAGGACAACACGATGATTGGAGCCCACTCATTTGTTGGAATCAACCCCTGGGCCGTGCTGGTATCCGCCATCGCGACCATGGTGATCGGATTTCTCTGGCATTCCCCCATCCTTTTTGCGAATCCTTGGATGCGCCTGATGGGAATCGACGGCGCCGACAAAGCCAAGATCGCCGAGATGCAAAAAGGCAAAATCTACAGCCTCGCGTTCACGTTCGTCGCCAGCCTAGTGTCGGCCGTAGTGCTCGCCAAGATCATCGACATCACCAGCGTCGACACCATTCTCTACGGAATGAAAATCGGCTTCGCCGTCTGGCTGGGATTCGTAACCACCGTCCAACTAACCGGAGCGCTATTCAGCAAGCAGCCCACCAAGCTCTACCTGATCAACACCGGATACCAACTGGTTTGCTACTTGGTCATGGGAGCCATCCTGGCGAAGTGGCCGCATTAAGGCCAGGTTTCAAGGGGCTGATGGCTGACAGCACTACACAAACCGGGCCAGCGCCCTATCTATGCCGGGCCTTTTTTCGTCGCGGCGGCTGCCTTCACCTTCACCGTCTCCCACGGCCGCTTTGGACGCTCGACCTCGGGCTGGTCGCGGTCTTTGATGCGATCGTACTGGTACGACTCGCTCACCGTTCCGAGCGACTCGTTGTAGAGGCTGGGCAGGGCCAGCGCTTCCTTCATTTCTGCGGCGAACTGGTGCAGCGCTTGCAAGTGGTCGGCCGTCGCCGGCACTTCGGCCTTCGTCGTCTTCATAAACTGCTGATAGCCGCGATTGACCAGCTTCGAAATTTCGCTGCCGATCAGGTATCCGGGATACGCGAAAATTTTCGCGCCGCCGTCATCCGTCTTCTGGATCGCCGCCGAGCAGTTGTACTTCTTCAGGAACACGCGCGTTTGCGCGCCCGGAGCTTCAATCAGGTCAAAGCCATGATCGCGCAGCCAGTTGACTGCGTCTTCGTAGGTTCGTTGTTCGACTTTCGCTGCCATTTTATGAACTCAATTCTCGTTATTCTCGTGGCATCAGTTTAGATGCGGCTCTCACGGATCCGATCGAACGAAAACTGTCCACTGTAAATCTGCAAATCTAAATCGAATGACGCTAGAATTCAACAACGCTTAATATAGATATACCTTTTTGAGATTGCGGGCACATTACCCTAGTCACAAAGGGCATCGCATTCCATGACGCCAGCAGCTTCCGCCTCCGCGCCCCCGCCGTTACCACACGAGGCAAAAGCCGCGCCTGGCTTGGGAGGAGAAGCCTTTCCATCGTACATCGTCAACCTGCCGCTCCTGGCGCTCAACGCCTTCACCCGCGATCTGCCTCAAGTAAAACTAATGGGTGCGGCCGAATGGAACGCAACGGAAAATCAAAGAAAAAGGTTTTCTCCGTGCCTCTGTGCCTCCGTGGTGAAATGGTTCTGCCGTCTGACTTCTGATGCTTACGCTCTCTCAATCCGCCTACGTCTCTCTTCGTGAACACGGAGAGGAAACCTATCCTCACGAGTGCTGCGGCGTGCTGCTCGGGCGCTTCGACGACAACGGCGCGAAGACGGTCTCGCGCATCGCGCGCTGCGGCAACACGCGCGCGGACTCGCCGCACAACCGCTACCATATCGATCCCAGGGATCTCATCCGCATTCAGCGCGAAGGGCGCGAGCGCGGCGAGGAGATCGTGGGCTTCTATCACTCCCACCCCGACCGTCCCGCGCAATGGTCGCCCACCGACCTCGCCGAAGCCCACTGGTTCGGCTGTTCGTATGTGATCACGAGCGTGGAGAAGGGCGTGGCGGCGATTACGAATTCGTTCGAGCTTGTAGGAAGGAACGAGGCCGGGAAGGAATTCGTGGACGAGAAGATCGAAGTGTTATGACACCGAGGTGGCGTGACCATGGGCTAGGGCAGCACCTTCAGCACCACCGCGGTAATATCATCGTGCGGCGCGGTGCCATTGGAGAAGGCCAGTTGCCGGTCGAAGACGAAGTTCACCGAATCGGTTGCCGATTTGCGGTGGCATTGTGCCCAAACCTCCTCTATTTGAGAGGTGCAGAACTCGACTCCCTCCTCGTTGCGCAATTCATGCAGACCGTCGCTCGCGAATAGAACGCAGTCTCCCGGACTGAGTTGCACGACGTGCCGTCCGTAAGTGGCGCCCCGGAACATTCCCGAGGGCAATCCACCCTCGCCGAGCTGCCGGCACGTGGTTCCGGAGACCAGCAGGGGCAGTGGCATCCCGGCATTGGAGAAGACGAGTTCCTGCGTGGCGGGGTTGAAAAGAGCGTACAAGGTCGAGCAAAAGCGGCCCTCGATGGGTCGCTGCAACAGGCGCTCGTTCAACCGGACAAGCGCTTCTGCGGTATCCGTCCCGGTCTTGTGAATCCCGCGCAGGGTCCCCATCACGAGTGCGGCGAACATGGCCGCCGGTAAGCCCTTGCCGACCACGTCCCCGAGGTAGATGCCGATGAAACCGTCCGGTAAAAAAAAGAAGTCGGCAAAGTCGCCCCCCACATCGGCGAAGGGAATGAAGCGGAACGCGATTTCGACGGACTCGTGGCAGAGCATCGTTGTGGGCAGCAACGAGGATTGGATGATTTTCGCTTCCCGTGCATGCTCGTCACAAATGCGATCGCAGGTCAAACTTTCTTTCACGGACTCCGATTTCGCCACGCCAGCCGCTGCAGACATGCCTCACCGTCCTAGTGGTAAGATCGGCAAAACGCCGGTTCTGTATTAGTGCCGAAATCTCTTGCGCGTTCATGTTCGTCAGTGCCCACCTCATCTTTATCCTTCATCTGCGCCGCATTTTTTCGACTTGCATCTTTCGCCGGCGCCACAGCATCTTCTCCACATGCCCCAGATCCAGATTCCATCTCCGCTGCGCCAATACTCGGGGAGACAGGCCTCGATCGATGTCCCTGGAAAAACCGTGGGCGAGGCCCTTGCTGGCCTGGTCTCGCAGCATCCCGACCTAAAACACCACCTTTATACCGGCGACGGCAAGCTGCGCACGTTCGTGAACGTCTACGTCAACGACGAAGACATGCGCTACCTGCAAAAAGAAGCCACGGCGGTCAAAGACGGTGATACCATTTCCATCGTGCCGTCGATTGCCGGCGGCTGTCGCGTTATGATTTGCCGAGCGTGATTTTGATGAGTATGACTTGCGGACCGACACATGACCGAATGCCCCGCCCCGCGCGCTGTCGCCGCTGTCTGTAGTTCGCCGTCAAACTGATTGAAATTGGAAAAAGGAACCTAATGGCCACCCTTACCGATGTCAAACCTGCTGCCGCCCAACCCGAAGCCGTTTTGAGCAACGACGAAATCCTGCGCTACTCGCGCCATCTGATCATGCCCGAGGTGGGCATGAACGGGCAGCGGAAGCTGAAGGCCGCAAAAGTTCTGTGCATCGGAGCGGGCGGACTCGGTTCGCCGCTCGCAATCTACCTGACGGCCGCGGGCGTGGGCACGCTCGGCATCGTGGACTTCGACGTCGTAGACTACACCAACCTGCAGCGCCAGATCATCCACTCGACCAACGACGTTGGGCGCAAGAAGCTCGACTCCGCCGCCGACAAACTGCAGGCGCTCAACCCGTTCCTGAACCTGCGCACGTTCGACATGAAACTGACCAACGCCAACGCGCTGGAGTTGTTTCGCGAGTTCGACATCGTCGCCGACGGCACCGATAATTTTCCCACGCGCTATTTGGTCAACGACGCCTGCGTGCTCACCGGCAAGCCCAATGTTTACGGGTCCATTTTTCGTTTTGAGGGGCAGGCGAGCGTTTTCGCGACCGAAGAGGGACCGTGCTATCGCTGCCTCTATCCCGAGCCGCCACCGCCGGGCCTGGTGCCTTCGTGCGCCGAAGGCGGAGTGCTGGGCATTCTACCCGGACTGGTCGGCGTGATTCAGGCGGCCGAGACCATCAAGCTGATTCTGGGGCAAGGCGATTCGCTAGCCGGACGATTGCTGCTGGTGGATGCGCTCGCCATGAAGTTCCGCGAACTGAAGCTGCGCAAGAATCCCGATTGCCCCGTCTGCGGCACGCACCGGACGATCACCAAGCTGATTGACTACGATCAGTTCTGCGGAATTCGCGGTCAGGAAGAACCCGCTGGAAATGACATCCCGGCGATCTCGGTCGAAGAGTTAAAAAAGAAGTTAGATGCGAAAGCCGACGTGTTCATTCTCGACGTGCGCGAGCCGCACGAATACCAGATCTGCAACCTGAAGGGATATCTCATTCCGGTGGGCGACTTGCCGAAGCGGGTGAGCGAACTCGACAGCAGCCGCGAGATCGTGGCCTATTGCAAGATGGGTGGGCGCGGCGCGAAGGCAGTGAACTTCCTGCGCCGCGCGGGATTTGCGAAGGTCTATAACCTTACCGGCGGCATCTTAGCGTGGGCGGATCGAATCGATCCGAAGATGCCTAAGTACTGATAGCAGTTCTCGATTCTCAGTTGTCAGTTCTCAGTTGGTGGTGAGCGCGAAATCGCTCCCTCAGGCCGCGAAATGCGGATCCCTCGCGCCGCTCGGGATGACAAAGTCGGGATTAGACCGACAGACAGAAGGGAGCACCGGAGTGCTCCCTTGCTTGCCTTCCTCTTCCAGGAGTTAGTCAGTTACTTGCTTGAGCTTCCGCTCATCTCGGCCTAGTCGGTAGAACCGATGGCCAGAGCGTACTTTTTGCCGGCGAAGCGAACCTGGGAAACCGTAGCCTTGCCGCTGGCGTGCTCGACAATCGCGGAGTCGGAGTCGGATGCTTTATCGAGCTCGACGACCTTCGCCGAAGCCTTCGCGATTTCCTTCTTGCCCTTCATGAAGCTTACCTCGACGTTTGGTCCCGTGCCGTCCCAGCGCAGTTGATAGTCACCGGGGGCAAGCTGCTGGCCGTTGACTTCTAGGGGCTCCCGCACCTGCAGCGAACCCTTGTTACTTGCGAACGCACTCGATGCGAGCAGCACGGCCAGCCCGAGCACAACAGTCTTTGCCAGATGGTTCAGTTTCATATGCTCCTTAGCTTTCTGCCCGGTTTCTGGCCGGGACGTTAGGGGCGGCTGGTGGTTTTTCGACTGAGGGCTTGCCTTTTTCGTGCAAACTCCTACAATGCGCGTGTCAGGGTGACGCAAAAAGACGTGGGCCTCACACTCGTGCTTTTTACCCGGACCCGGCGCACCCAGGGCCGCCAAACCATGCGCGCGCCAGTCCCGTCACCCTGCAAATTCTCTAAGTGGGTCGAAAGTTGTTTCGTCCACCCCACGTTGGTTCGCTACAAGATACGAATCCCGGTTTGAGTAAGTTCCCAATTTCTTTTTTCTTTGCGAACCATGTTTTCGCGAACATGCGTATTAGACGCGCGGGCGCTCGGCGCGTTAGCAGAGCATGGTGCGCGTGGGCGGGAGTAACAGTGTGGGAGTGTCTTGTCTGGAGTTCGCCCCAGTCCTTAGCGAGGTAATTTTCTGTAGAGACGCGGCTTGCCGCGTCTCCGGCCGCACAGTGAGACGGGGCAAGCCGCGTCTCTACAGGAGCATGCCTAACTGATCTTCAGCACAATCTTGCCGTAATTCTTGCCTTCCTGCATCAGCGTGTAGGCCTCGCGCGCCCGCTCCAGCGGGAAAACTTGTCCGATCACAGGACTGAGCTTGCCGGCTGCCAGCCATTCGGAAAGCTGCTTCCACGCGGATTCCATGAGCGGGCGATTCGCGCTCAGATACGACAGCCACAGCCCGTGGACGCTTGCGCCTTTGGCGTAAAGAAGGCGAGTGTCGAGTTGGGGAATTTCGCCGGTGGCGGCGCCGTAAACGATGACGCGCCCAAAGTCGCGCAGGCAGCGGACGCTTTTCGCGACGTGCTCGCCGCCGAGCATTTCGAAAACCGCGTCGACGCCTTCGCCGCGCGTGAGATCCTTGATCGCCTCGACATAATCGCGCTGCTTGTAGTTGATGCCGTGTTGCAGGCCGAGCTCGCGCACGCGGGCGAGCTTGTCTTCGGAAGAAGAAGTTCCGTACATTTCGATGCCGAGAATTTTTCCAATTTGGACGGCGGCGGTGCCGACTCCGCCGGCGACGGCATGAATCAGGACGCGGGCGCCGGCGGGCTTGTCGTTCGGCTGGAGGAGCAAGCCGGCCTTCCAGTAGGCGAAGTAGGCGGTAAAGAAATTTACGGGGAAAGCGGCGGCCTGTTCGGCGGTCCAATTTTCAGGGACGGGCCAGACCAGGTTGCGATTCGCCGCAGTCTTTTCCGCGAAGGCGGCCCACTGCGTGTAGCCCATGACGCGGCGTCCGCTCAGCTCGGCGTTGCCGGTAAGCTCGATGCCGGCGAATTCGCGGCCGGCAGTGAACGGCGGCTTGGGAGTGCCGGCGTATCCGCCGCGCGCCGTGAGCAGATCGGCAAAGTTCAAGCCGCCCGCCTCCACTTTCACCAGAAGCTGCTCCGGTGCGGGGTGCGCGTCGGGAACCTGCTGCAATTCGAGAACTTCGGGACCGCCGAAACGAGTGATGACGAGCGCGTTCATGGAGAAAGTCTATCAGTCTTGTCGAGGAACGGGTGGGGACGTCCGGCTCTCCACGACCGCGATAGGGTGGATCCTCGGAGTCCGGTTTCGGCATCTATAATGATGATCGAGTTTCCGATCTCCAGCACCTGGGGAAACTCCGATCGAGTGCCGACAGAAAGCATAAACCGCAGGGTACACAGGGGTGCACGGAGGACCCCAGGGACTTAATCAGAACTTCCCTAGCACTTAGCATTGAGCATTTAGCCAAACCGGCTCGATGCAGGTGAGGCTAGGTGCTAAGGGCTAAGTGCTAAATGCCGAAGCTTACCGATAACTTTGGGCGCTCGATCCACGACCTGCGGATCTCGATTACCGACCGCTGTAACTACCGCTGTGTGTATTGCCGGACGGGGACCAACGGCGCGGCTTATGCCGAGCTTCCGTTCGGGGACTATCTGCGAATGGCGAGGATACTGGTTGGACTGGGGATCACGAAGATCCGGCTGACCGGCGGCGAGCCCTTGCTGCGCAAAGGCATTGTGGAGTTTGTGCGTGACCTCGCGAAGCTGCGTACCTTAGAAGGCGCCAAGCCTGAAATTGCGCTGACGACGAACGGGCATTTGCTGGCTGAGATCGCGCGGCCGCTGAAGGACGCGGGACTCGACCGCGTGACGGTCAGTATGGACGCGGTCGATCCGGAACGGTTTGCGCGCATCACGCGCGTGCCGAATGGATACGAGAGCGTGCTGGCGGGAGTGCGCGCAGCGCGGCAAGCGGGGCTCGATCCGGTGAAAATCAATTGCGTGCTGCTGCGCGGCTTCAATGAAGATCAGATCATTCCGTTTGGGATGTTCGCGCGGGAAGAGCGGGTGGTGGTGCGCTTCATCGAATTCATGCCGCTCGAAGAGGACCGCGTCTGGACGCCGGAAATTGTGGTTAGGCTCGATGAGATCGTCTCCCGCATGTCGGAGTATCTGCCGCTGGAGGAGATCGCGCACGAGGGCAGCGAAACGGCGCGGCGCTATCGATTCTCCGATGGCGCGGGCGAGATTGGGATCATCGCGCCGGTGTCGCACCCTTTCTGCGGACACTGCAGCCGGATTCGCATTACCTCGGACGGCAAGCTGCGTACGTGTCTATTTTCCGCGTGGGATCACGATCTGCATGAGTTGATGCGGCGCGGCGCGACGGACGAGAAGCTCACCGAGTTCATCGTGAAAGTGGTGGAGAAAAAAGAAGAGCGGCACCATATCGGGGAACCGGGATTTGTGCCGGCGTCGCGGACGATGGTGCATATTGGGGGGTAAATGCGAGCTGTCAGTTATCGGTGAAGGCGCCGCGTCGCCAGACGCAGAGTGCGCCGAGAACTCCTCCTAACTCCAGTAACCAGCTTCCGGGTTACCCAGTCTTAGCGCGGTTGGAACCGCTTCCCGTCCCAGAAGTTTTTTTGGACATGTCCTAAAGTCCGCGGGCGTGGTGCCGATGGGAACATTAGAGGTTTCTAATATATGGCCAGCTCAGTAAGCAGCGTAACGAAAGTCGAGGCCCCGGCTGCAATTCGGTCGTCGGTAGACCGCCGAGAAGCGCCCGCACCCAAGCCGCAGCCACCACCAACGGATACAGTCAGGATCAGCGCCACTGCCCGAGCTTTACAGCAAAGAACCGAGGCTTCGGCTCAGACTGTAAACGCAGCCGCTTCCGGTGACTTGCAGGCCAAATCGGAACTGGCGAAATCGACGCCTGCTTAGGACATCGCGCAGTGATTCATCGCCAGGGACGCAGAAAGCAGCAGCAGGCCGGGGAGCAGTTCAAGTGCGAGGTAACCGGGCTGCCCTAGTAAAAAGAGTCATACTTAGTAACTGTCCAGCCGTCGTCTTTCTTCTCTTCGGTCACTGAGAAAAGGTCTTTGTAGGTCGAGTCCTGGGCTGGCGTGCTGTAACGCTGGCCCTTGTAGTACAGAATCACGAGGGGCGGCGCGTCTTCCCATTCCACCAGGTTCCAGGAAATCAGCGGGTGCTGGGCTTCGGAGTTGCAGAGGAAGTCGGCGCGCTTCCTGCGGTAGTCCTTTTCCCACTGGGCGAGGAGCTTGCGGCAATTGCCGTCGCGCATCTCGGCGATAAAACGGTTGGCGGTGCGTTCGATGGTGCGATCGCGAAACGGATTCATGGTGATGCTGATCGGCATCTGGGTGAGCGGGTCGCGTTCTTCGGAGCGCGACAGAACCGGCGGCTGGTTGCTGAGCCAGTACAGATAGCCGAGAAACACGAGCACGAGCAGGCCAGCGGTGCCCAGTGCGATGGCGAGATGAGCGCGGGAAAACTGCATCAGGAGAAGTTTGCGGGATGGGCAAGGTGAAGGGCAAGATTACTTCAGATACTTCCGTAACTGGCGGAGGGGCTGGGCTCCGCATGGGCCGGCGCCGGGTTCGCTGCCGGGCTTCGCTCGGCTGGACAGCCGAGGGCGGCTGTCGCATGGAGGCGTCTCCACACGGGCGTGCGACGGTCGGGGGTAGTGGGCTACTTTGAATTTTATTTCGCGTACAATTTCATTCGGATTCATCGGACGCTTCGCATGTCGCCAGCTGTGGCGGCGGGCATCTCGGATCGGCTGTGGAGCGTGATTTGGTAGCTCTCTGGGAAGCCTACGAGCAGCGGAGGGCGGAAAGACAAGTAGCTTGAGGAAATTACTATGATTCGGCTGCCAATATTGAAAGACGAGTTGGACTTTCTAGAAAGGCTTTTGCCAGATCTGCAAACAAGGCCAGAGTTGGGACAGTTGACAGCTGCGATTAAAAAGCAGGTTGAGAAGATTCGCGAAGAGATTCGCGCCATAGAGAACGGCAAAGAATCAAAGTAGCCCATTACCCAGCTGGTCACCGGTTTGTGTTTTCCATATTGGCGGCGTATAGTTGGTTGGAATACTGTTGTGTCGTAGTGTCAGGATTGTCGAAGCACACCAGTGGGCGAAAGCCCACTTTTTAGTTTGGGCTGGGATTGAAGCGGCGGCTGGGGCGCAAATTGCTGAAAACATGGCTCTAGATCTGGATAAGGTCCGGCAAATTGCCGAGCGGGTGGCAGGCTCGAGCGGGCTGGAAGTAGTCGAAGTGGAACTGTGCGGGGCGGGTAAGCACCGCATGCTGCGCGTATTTATTGACCGGCCCGGAGCGGCGCCAGCGGCGGATCGTCTATACGAAGATCGACCGGACGGCGTGACGCATGAGGATTGCGCGAAGTTCAGCCGGGAGTTCGGGACGATCGTCGACGTTGAGGATGCGGTGCCGGGCGGATCGTATGTGCTGGAGGTTTCTTCTCCGGGACTGGATCGCAAGCTGACGAAGGCGGCGGATTTTGAGCGCTTCCGCGGATGTCGCGTGAAGTTGACGACGCGGGAGCCGGTGAACAACAACCGGTATTTTGAAGGGAAGCTGGAAAGCTTCGAGAACGGAAAGCTGCTGCTGGATCTGAGCGCGGCGCGGAAGAAGAAGATGCGTCCGAAAGACGGCGCGGCGGCGAAGGTTGAAGTTGAGTTAGGCAACATAGAGAAGGCGAATTTGGTGCCGGAAATCTGAAAGTGGCAAGGTTTCAAGGTTGCAAAGTTTCAAGGTTTCAAAGAACAAAAGAAGCAGTGCGACGGCGCGCAGCGAGAAAACCTTGAAACTCTGAAACTTTGAAACCTTGAAACCTGGACTTCATATGGCTAGTGAGCTCTACAACATCATCGAAGGGGTCAGCCGGGAAAAGGGCATTGATCCGCAGATTGTGGTGAGCGCGGTCGAGGACGCCATTGTGGTGGCCACGCGCAAATACTACAAGACGCAGGAAAACTTGCGCGCGGTGCTCGACAAAGACAGCGGCAAGATCAGCGCGTATGCGGTGAAGTCGATCGTCGAGACTCCGGAGCAGGTGGAAGATGCGGACCTGCAGGTAACGGTGGAGCAGGCGCGGAAGCTGGATCCGGCGGCGGAAGCGGGCGGAGAGCTGCTGATCCCGAAAGTGACGGAGGGAATTCTGGGGCGGATTGCGGCGCAACTGGCGAAGCAAGTCATCTTTCAGAAAGTGCGCGAGGCGGAACGCGACACGGTTTACAACGAATACATCGGACATGTTAGCGAGGTCGTGAATGCGACGGTGAAGCGGATCGAGGGTCCGGACGTGATTCTCGATATTGGCAAGGCCGAAGCGCGCATGGGGCGCAAGGAGCAGTCGCGGCTGGAATCGTTCGCGGTGGGCGAGCGGATTCGGGTGGTGATCGCGCGGGTGGAAAAAGCGGTGAAAGGTCCGGGTGTGATCGCTTCGCGCTCCGCTCCGGAATTAGTCCAGCATCTGTTCCAGACGGAAGTGCCGGAAATTTATGACGGCACGGTGGTGATCCGGGCGATTGCGCGGGAAGCGGGCGAGCGCACGAAGATTGCGGTGATATCGAAGGACAAGGACGTGGACGCGGTCGGAGCCTGCGTGGGCATGAAGGGGATGCGGGTGCAGTCGATCATTCGCGAGTTGCGCGGAGAAAAGATCGACATCATCGAGTATCACGAGGATCCGGTTACGTTCGCGGAGAAAGCGCTGCAGCCGGCGAAAGTGAGCCGTGTAACGATTGTGGATGCGGCGGACAAGCATCTGGAAGTGGTGGTGGACGATACGCAGCTTTCGCTGGCGATCGGGAAAAAAGGGCAGAACGTACGGCTGGCGGCCAAGCTGCTGGGCTGGAAGATCGATATCAAGAGCGAAGAGGAAAAGCGGCAGGAAGTGGAACAGCAGATGTCGGCGCTGGTCACGCAGACCGTAACTCCGCTGGAGAATGTTACGGGACTGGGCGAGGGGCTGGTCGAGAAACTGAAGGCGGCGGGCGTGAATACGGCGGAGTCGCTGGCCGATATGACGCCGGAGCAACTGGAAGCGATCGAAGGCATTGGCCCGAAAACGGTGGAAAAAATCAGTATTGCGGTCAATAATTACTTTGCCAGTCTGGATGGCGGCGAGGCGGTAGCCTCCGCCGAACCGGAAAGCACCGGAGAAGCCGCCACCGAAGCGGCTTTCAGCGAGGAATCGCTGGCAGAAGGCTCAGTAGAAGCGGATGCGTTGGCCACCGAACCGGAAAGCACCGGAGAAGCCGAATCGCCGGCAGACGGCGAGCTAGAAGCGGCGAGGTTGGTTGCGGAAGCGGAGCCCACCGAAACGGCGTCGGCAGAAGAGGACGCCGAAGTTGCGGCCGAAAAACCTGCGACTGAAGAAGCCCCGGAAGAAAAGCAGAGCTGAAACAGGGACGGTGGCGAGTCCGGAGTTGCATCCGGACCAAAAGCGCGGGCTTCGTCAGCCGGAAGCCAGCCGGAAGTACGATTGGCACAGGGATTCGATGAGGTTAGATATGCGAGCCTAGATAAGCGAGCTTAGACACGCGAGATTAGCGGCGCAAGCAGAGGAAATGACGGCGGATGAGTAAGATTCGAATCAACGATCTAGCCCGTGAGTTGGAAGTCAAGAGCAAGGAAATTATTGACGCGCTGACCACGGTGGGCATTACGGAGAAAAAAACGCACTCCAGTTCTCTGGAAGATTTCGAAGCGGACCTGGTGCGAAGACATCTCCGCGGCCGTTCCGAGGCGGCGCCGAGTTCGCCGAGGACTTCGCGTGCCTCTCACGGCGAAGAAGAGATCAAGACCAAGATCGACCTCTCGCACATTTCGCGCCCTGGAGACGTGCTGCGCGCCATCACGCAGCAGAAGGGCGCAGTCGAGCGCCCCGCGGCGCGTCCGGTAATCAAACCGCCGGTTACGACCCCAGCGGTGGAAGCGAAGGCAGAAGCTCCGGCCGCTCCCGTGACGCCGAAGACACCGCCGCCCAAGCCTGTGATCGAAGCTCCTGCACCGCCGGCGCCGAGACTGGTGACGCCGGCTTCGGTAGCTGCCGCGCAGCCGCCGCCGGCGGTTGTGATTCTGCCCAAAGTTCCGGTGACACCACTCGCCGCGACCACAGCGGCTGCGGTCCCATCCGCTACAAGTACGAGTGCAGCGCCGCCTGCGATCGCCGTTCCGCCCCGAGTTACGGCTCCCGCAGCGGCGGCCGGAAGCGCTCCGCCATCGGCGCAGAATAACGTTACGCAGATGCAAGCCGCGGCGCCCGCGAAGCCCGCGGCTCCGAGTGCGCCACCGCCGCGAATGATCATGCCGCAAACCGGCCCGCGCCCGGTGTACAAGGCGCCTCTGCCTGCGCCGGGCGCGCCCGCGCCGGGCGCGACTTCGCGATCCGTGCCGGGACGGCCGGTGCCGGGACAGCCAATCTTTCAGCGCTCGGCACGGCCGCAAGCGCCAGGATCGCGTCCGCCGCTTCGTCCGGGTGAACGGCGGCCGATGCATCCAACGCGCGTGGCGCCCGCGGGATCGCGTCCGCTGGGTGTAGGTCCGGGAGCGGGGCTGCCGCCGCCGGGAGCCACGCGTCCGGGAAGCCGTCCGGGAGCTCCGGCGCGGCGGCCGGGACAGAGGTACGTGCCGCGAGGCGTGAAGGAAGGCCCGATGAAGGGCTACACTCCGCCGCCGCGCATGATCATCAGCAACGAGCCCGCGCCCATCACGCGCAACATCACCATTACAGAAGGAATCTCGGTAAAGGACCTGGCCGAGAAGCTGGGCATCCGCGCCAAGGATGTGATTGCGCGGCTGGTGGTGCGAGGCGTGTTCGCCACCATCAATCAAACGCTCGACGCGGAGCTGGCCAGTGAAATGGCGCGCTTCTTCGGAGCGGATACGGAAGTGATCACCTTCGAAGAACAAGCTGCCAAAGATACGGACGCAGCCACCGAGAGCAGCGAGGAAGGCGTGGAAGCCGTACCGCGTCCACCGGTGGTCACGATCATGGGCCACGTGGACCACGGCAAGACGACGCTGCTCGATTCGATCCGCTCCACCAATGTGGCCGGAGGCGAGGCGGGCGGTATCACGCAGCATATCGGCGCCTACAAGGTTTCGATCACAGACAAAGCGTCTCCGGCTTATGGCCGCGAGATCGTGTTCCTGGATACTCCAGGTCACGAAGCGTTCACGCGCATGCGCGCGCGCGGCGCGAAAGCGACCGACATCGTGGTGCTGGTCACCGCGGCCGACGACGGCGTTATGCCGCAGACGATCGAAGCCATCGACCACGCGCACGCTGCCGAAGTTCCCATCATTGTTGCGGTCAACAAGATCGATAAGCCGGGCGCGCTGCCCGAGCGGGTCAAGAAGCAACTGGCGGATCGCGGGCTGATGCCGGAAGACTGGGGCGGCAAGACGGTGTTCGTCGACGTTTCCGCCAAGCAGAAAACGAACCTCAATCTGCTGATGGAAATGATCTGCCTGACGGCGGACCTGCAGGAATTGAAAGCGACTCCGGGACGCGCTGCGAGCGGCGTAGTGCTCGAAGCCAAGCTGGATCGCGGTCGCGGTCCGGTGGGGACGATCCTGGTGCAGAACGGCACACTCCGCGCGGGCGACAACTTCGTCGTCGGGAACGTGTACGGAAAAGTCCGCGCGATGTTCGACGATCGCGGCAAGTCGCTGAAGGAAGCGCCGCCCGCGACGCCGGTGGAAATCATCGGGCTGGAGGGGTTGCCGCAAGCGGGCGATCAGTTCGTGGTGGTCACCGACCGCGAGAAGGCGCGCGATATTTCGGAATACCGCGAGCAGAAAGCGCGCGAAGCCGCGCTCGCCAAGAGTTCGCGCGTTTCGCTGGAAGGTCTCGCCGAGCAGTTGAAGACGGCGGGAATGAAGGAACTGAACGTCATTCTCAAGGCCGACGTGCAAGGCTCGGTCGAAGTGCTGGGCGATTTGATTGGCCGGCTGTCGAACGACAAAGTGCGGCTGAAGTTGCTGCGCTCGGGCATTGGCGCGATCACGGAGACGGATGTGCTGCTGGCCTCGGCGTCGAATGCCATCATCATTGGATTCAACGTGCGTCCGGAGCGCAAGGCGCAAGAGCTGGCCGATCAAGAAAAAGTCGACATCCGGCTGCACTCGATCATTTACGAATTGCAGGACGAGATCAAGCGCGCCATGACCGGGCTGCTCGAACCGACGATCAAAGAAACTTACCAGGGACGCGCCGACGTGCTGGAGACATTCCGCATCCCGAAGGTGGGGACGATTGCCGGTTGCCGCGTGAGCGACGGATTGATCAAGCGCGATTCCGAAGTGCGGCTGCTGCGCGATAACGTGGTCGTGTTCAAAGGAAAAGTCGGGTCGCTGCGGCGCTTCAAGGACGACGCGTCGCAAGTCACCAGCGGCATGGAATGCGGTATCTCGATCTCGAACTACGGCGACATTAAGGCTGGCGACGTGATCGAAGCGTTCGTGACGGAGAGAATCGCGGCAGAAGCGATTAAGTAACAGCGGTCAGTGGTCAGTGGCCAGCGATTAGAGCGTTTCTCTCGATGGGATGGAGGACCTTGGCCGAGTTGCGCTCGGCTGGACGGGGCGAAGCCCCGTCACCACACGCTTTTCTCCAGATTATTCTCCTCGCTATTTTCCTTCTGACTTTTATCCTCGCCTTTGTTCTCACTTAGGCGATCCAGGTTCGAGGACGCGACCTGCATGGCGTAGAGAAGGATTCCAGCTTTTTTCGCATCGAGCCGCCGGTGCAACAGGTGTTCGCAGACCTGCGTAATCGCCAACTGGATCGAGGCGGCGTCTTCAAGGACGGGCAGGAAAAAGGGAGCGGCAGGAACGGCCGCGGAGGTACTGACGTCGACCTCGACTGAGCCGCAGCAGTTGTGGAAGCGGCAAAATTTCTGATCGCGCAGGGCGGACGCTCCGCAACGATCGCCGTTCATTTTTATGTGCTGGCAACGTTCGCCTGGATAAGTTGACATTATGACGGCTCCTGAATCAGTTCTCAGTTCTCGGTTCTCAGTTCTCAGTAAATACGATTGGCACTCTTTAATGGCGTCTCCTTCCCGCTCATGTTTCTGCCTCAATTTCTCTTGAGAGTTGCGCCTTCGCTCGCCTTTCATGGTGTCGTCGTCACCTCTACGGTGTAGCTCGGGTTCAGCCGGGCCCCTTGTTGGTTGAACGCCGGTTGTGTGCTGCACACTACCTGCACTGTGACCGCCGTCCCCGCTTTGACCGTGATGTTGGCCGCCTGTGTCTGGTTCCCGCTCTGCCCGTCTGCTAAAGCTGCTGTCCTCACGGTCACCTGTTGCCCGGTTTGCTGGTCGAGAAACGTGTTGGCGTAGTAGGCCTGTGGGTCGGTCGCTTTGGTGGTTACCGATAGGCTCTGCGCGTGGCCTTGGCTGTCCGTCCAGTTCAGGGTCGCGGTCGCCTGGGTTGCCCCGCTGGTGTCGGCGATGCTGATTTCGAGCCAGTATTCTCCGGTGCTTCCGCCTTGCGTCCAGAGTGTCCAGTTCAGTTGTCCGATTCCGTTTTGCTGGTAGCTGGTCATGGTGTCCTTTCCAGCGGCAGCGAGAATTGCTGCGGCTGCTTGCCGTGCTTCTCCGCTTGGGACATGCAGTCCATGCATGGCCCTTTGCGTCCGTCCTCGATGCGGTGCTGGGTCTGCTTCCTGCATTTCTGAGTTTCATAGCAGGCTGCCCCCTACCCCCCTTTTTTTCGATCTATTAGAATCATGGGGTTAGCGGGACAGCTTGCGAAATGCCTCAATTTAAAGGGCTTATATGGAAATGCCTCAACGGTAAGGAGTTAGGAGTCGATTGCCGATCCAAAGAAAAAGGGTGCGGGAACAATCCGCACCCTTTTCGTCTCTATATTTATTATATCAATTCCAACCTGCCTGCCGGACAACTTTTCCGCTTTTATTTTCCTAGGCAATTCATTGACTTACGCAGAAAATCGTCGAAACAGGGGCTTGACAAGATTTTCCCAGAAGGCAACGAAGGGAGTGCCGAAGACGTTGCGAAAAGAAAGGGCGCGGCATGGGAGCCGCGCCCTTGGTCATTTACGCGATTCGCCGGAATCTACTTGCGCCGCAAGGCTCCGTGTGGCCGCACTGCTGGATGCACGATTGCGACGCGCGACTTCACCGCTCCACCGGCCCCGGGAGTAGTCTGCGACTCGAATATCCCCGCCCCGACCTGAGCGGTATCGGTTTCAAGGACGAGGAACTGGCTGCTGGTCACGGCATAGAAGTTGAAGCCGATATAGGCGCTGCCACTGGCGGTGGTGGTGGCTTCGCCGCGGCCAGTGGCAGGGGAATCGAGAGTGTAGGTGCCGCCCAGCGCCAGGGAGTTTAGGATGGGGTTGTCAATGCTGCCAGTGTCATAGTTATCGCTGATGTCGACAACTCCGGGGAGGCCAGTGCTGGTTGTGGTGAACTGCGCGATAGCGTTCTCCTCGTATTCGTTAGTAATGTTGTAGGCGCTGAGATTGAATCCGTAGGCTTGCGAAGCTGCGAGGGCCGCACCGGGCGTTTGAGCGTACGCGGCTCCAGAGGTAACGTTTAGCGCGTCCGTTTCCAGCATCAGCAGTCCGCCGCTGGAGGGATAGACGACTATCGCATTGGCGGGGGTGAAGTCAGTGAGGGTCACAACAACCCTGCCGCCGACCGCGCCAACCGCGCCAGGCTGGCCGGTGAATCCCGTTTGCGGCACATACGAACCGTTGTTGTTGACGTCCTCAGTGCCGCTGAAGCTCGTCCCGTTATAGGTCATATAGCCCGCGTTGGCGATGGCTGCGCTGATGCCGCCGGACATGATGAACGCCAGGGGGGTGTTCGTGGGGATGGAAGAAAAGCCGGTTTGGGTAAAGACATCGCCCGCAAGAAAATCGTTGTAGTCGGTTTCGATGATCTTCCAGTGTGTGGCGTCGATCGGGTAGAAATCAAAGACAGCGTTCGGGAAGCTGGAAGTGGGAAAGGTGATGGATTCCGGACCTGTGCCTGAACCCATGGTTGCGGTTCCGGTGAGGGATTCACTGCCAACGCCACCGCTGTCATTGAAGTCCTCGATGCCGTTACCCTCAGTGATGATGCCGCTCGAATTGAGCGTGAACGCCCCCACGGCGGCGAAGGGATTGAGGGCCGAGTCACTACCAGCAAGACTGAAGGCGTATGGACCTGCGAGCTGACTCAGACTCGCGACTGCGGTCTGCAAGTCGATGGTGCCGCTGCCCCCGCCATAGCCGTCGAATTCGGCGACCAGCCCGTGCGAGGTCGAGGTCAGGACGAAATCCAGGACATAGGTTCCGTATGCACTCGTAAGCGAGGCCTCCCCGCGGCCGTCGGTATTGACATAATAGGAGCCGCCGGTAATCGATTGGGCGACCTGCGACGGTGGACTGAAATTTGGGTCTGGGTCAATGATGTCGATCGTGCCACCGGTAATACTGTTGTTTCCGCCGGTTCCGTTGGCCACGAGAGTGCCCGCCATCGCCACTGGGTATCCATAGAGGTCTGCGCCTTGCGACGAAAAAACGTAGGTGCCACTCAGACTGCTGTTGCTGAAGCCGACTTGGTTGGGCGGGGGGGGCGCGCTGCTGGAGCCGCAGCCGACTGCAAGAAAGATGCTGGTGATCGCTGCCAGAGCCACGAGCAGGCGTCCGGCACACTGGGTGGAGGCATGGGGATTCATAAGACACTCCTGTCTTCTTCTTAAGATGCGTCAACCCGGATTGTAGAAGGAAGTTTCGGTGGGAAAGATTGGCGGGATTTCCTCAACCGGCTGCGGGACGAGTCGAATGCCGACGCCCAGCTCCTGAAGGGGCGTCTGATTTCGAAGAACTTGCGTATCGCTAAAGCGATGGTCCGATACGAATCCGGCGGCGCTAAGGCGATGCTCTGATACTAGACCTGAGTCGTTCAGCAGTCTTCGGAGACGCGGCAAGCCGCGTCTCTACTCGAGATTCCGGGCTGGGGCTGGAATGGCGGGCTGCTTGCGCTTTTCGGACGCTTTTTCGGATGCCCAGACTCCCACGCGGTAGATGAGCAGAATGCCGAGCACGACGCCATACTCTATGGGCTTGCGGAGATCGGCCTTCACCAGCCAGGCGTAATGCACCACGGCCAGGATCCCGGTGAAATAGATCAGGCGGTGCAAGCGCCGCCAGTTCTTGCCGCCGAGGCGGCGAATCGACCAGGCGGTCGAGGTCAGGGCTAGCGGAATCATGAGGACGAAGGCGGAGAACCCTACGGTGATGAATGGACGCTTGGCGATGTCTTTCAACATTTCGTGGGTGTCGAAGAATTTGTCGAGCCAGATGTAAGTCAGAAAGTGCAGCGTTCCGTAGAAGAATGCGAACAGCCCGACCATGCGGCGGACGCCAATCAACCAGTATTGACGGGTGATGCGGCGGAGAGGGGTGATCGAGAGGGTGGTGAGAACCAGGATCAGCGTCCAGTCGCCGGTAGAGTGCGTGATGACCTCGATGGGATTGGCGCCCAGGCCGTCATGAAAGGCCTTCCAGACCAGGCGTTCCAGCGGGATCAGTGCGGCCAGGAAGAGCGCGATTTTTGTGAGGCGCAAAGTCATTTTGTAATTTTGTAATCGGGTAATTTTGCAATTTGAAGAGTGGGGTTTAAATTACCAAATTACCCGATTACCAAATTACAAAATTCTAGAAGTTTTTTTTCAGGTCCATGCCGGAATAGAGGCTGGCCACCTGGTCGTACCCATTGAACATCAGGGTCGGCCGCTTCAGGAATTCACCGAGGCGGCGTTCTTTGGCCTGGCTCCAGCGCGGATGGTCGACGTTCGGATTCACGTTCGAATAAAAGCCGTATTCGCGGGGGGCGGACTCTTGCCAGGTGTTCAGCGGCTCGCCGCTGGTGAAGCGGATGCGGACGATCGACTTGGCGCTTTTGAATCCGTACTTCCATGGAATCACGATGCGGAGCGGAGCGCCGTCCTGATTAGGCAGCACCTCGCCGTACAGACCGAAACAGAGCAGGGCGAGCGGATGCATGGCCTCGTCCATGCGGAGACCCTCGACGTAAGGCCAGCGCAATACGCTGGTGCGCTGGCCGGGCATTTGCTTGGGATCGTACAAGGTGGTGAACTCGACGAACTTTGCTTTGGGCAGAGGGTCGGCGCGCTTGATCAGTTCGCTCAGCGAAAATCCGACCCAGGGCACGACGATCGACCAGCCCTCGACGCAGCGATGACGGTAGATGCGCTCTTCGGGGGCAGCCATTTTGATGATCGCATCGACGTCGAGCACCTGCTTTTTCTTGACCTCGCCGTCGATGGTCACCGTCCAGGGGCGGGGCTTGAAATTCCTGGCTAGTTCGGCGGGCTCGTATTTGTCGGTGGAGAATTCGTAGAAATTGTTGTAGTTGGTGACATCCTTGTAAGGCGTTTCTTTTTCCGTCGTGCTGAAGGGGCTTTTCTGGAGGCCATCAATTTTGGCGTTGGCGAGGGCGGTGAGCGGGGGCGCGGCCAGATCACGGAAGGCGACACCGGCGACGGCGGCCGCGCCGGCTATGGCTGCGCCGGCGAGGAACTTGCGCCGGTTCAGATAGAGCGCTTTGGTAGTAATTTCAGAAGACGGAATCGCGGGCGGTTTTCCGATCAGCATTGCTCACCCCGAGCATTGTTCACCTGGTTGAAGTATGCCCGGCAGGCAGACGTAGATGTGCCCGATGCCGAAGGCACCACAGTTGAGTATAAGACGCGCGGACAGGGAGAAAAGTTGCAAGCGCTGGGCCCGAGACTAGTTCGAAGCCGACTTCGCGATGGACTTGGGGGCGGGCTTGGAGCGAAGGACTTCGCGGACCTTCTTGGCAAGATTCTGAAGAGTGAAAGGTTTCTGCAGGAACGCGGTGCTGGGGCCCATCGCGCCCGGGGTGACGACGGCATCTTCGGTGTAGCCGGAAAGATAGAGCACGCTGATGCCGGGACGCAGCGCGAGCAGCTTCTGCGCCAGTTCGCGGCCGCCGATGCCGGGCATGACGACGTCGGTGATAAGGATATCGATATGTTCCTTGAAGGCCTCGGCAATGCGCAGACCGCGCTCGCCATCTTCGGCTTCGAGGACTTTGTAGCCGCGAGAGGCGAGGGTTACACGCACCAGTTCGCGCACGGATTCCTCGTCTTCCACCAGCAAGACGGTTTCGCAGCCGCCGGCTTCGTTCGGCTGAGAGTCCGCCGGGCTCAGCTCCTCGGCCGAATCTTCCACGCGGGGCAAGTAAACGTAGAAAGTCGTGCCCACTCCGAGCTCGCTTTGAGCGAACACGTATCCATTGCTCTGCTTGACGATGCCGTAGACGGTGGAGAGGCCGAGGCCGGTGCCTTTTCCTTTGTCCTTGGTGGTAAAGAACGGCTCGAAGATGCGGGATTGAGTTTCCTTGTCCATGCCGTGGCCGGTATCGGCAACCGAGATCACGGCATAACGTCCGGGCTGGATAAAACAGTGTTCGCTGAAGCTATGGCGCACGGTAACGTCGGAGCTCTGCACGGTGAGCTTGCCGCCTTCGGGCATGGCATCTTTGGCATTGACGACCAGGTTCATGATGACCTGCTCGAGTTGGCCGGCGTCGGCGCGGGTATGTCCGGTTTCGGTGGAAAGTTGCGTGACCAATTCGATGTTTTCGCCAATCAGGGGCCGCAGCAGGCGCTCCATGTCGCCGACGACGGCGTTGACGTCGACCACCTTGAGTTCGAGGTGCTGCTTCCGGCTGAACGCCAGCAACTGGCGGGTGAGGGCGGCGGCGCGGTCGGCTGCCTGCTGGATGGACTGGACCTTATGGTGCATGGCGCTGTCTTTTTCCGACTCCTCCAGCAACACCTCGGTGTATCCGTTAATCACCATCAACAGGTTGTTGAAGTCGTGGGCGACGCCGCCGGCGAGGCGGCCGACGGCATCCATCTTCTGCGCCTGGCGAAGCTGTTCTCCAAGCTGGCGCCGGTCGGTGATATCTTCCGCGATCAACTCCAATACTTCTTCGGGTTCATCGGTGATCGTAGAGGCGCAGCCGCTGAGCCGCACGATGATGACGCGGCCGTCTTTGCGTCTCCACTGCACTTCCACGCCTTTCAGACTTCCGGTTTGGCGATAGTCCTCGGCCAGCCGGTCCAACTCCTGGGGATTGACGAAGACTTCGCGCCTCACATTGAGCTGGAGAAGATCTTCAACCGATCCATGCCCAAGCATGGTAATGAGCGCCGGATTCACGTCCAGGAATCTTCCGCCGAGCGTGCAGCGGCAAATGCCAAAGGCGGCGCTCAAAATCAGAGAGCGGGAGCGGGCTTCGGAGCGGCGAAGCGCCTCTTCATAGCGCTTATGCTCGATGGTCGCGGCCAAATGTTGGGAAACGAATTTCAGAATCTCGCGGTCGCGCTCTCCGTAGCGGGTCTTTTCGTTGTAGGTCTGGACGACCAGAACTCCAATGCAGGCGGTGCCGCTTTTCAGGGGAACGCCCAGCCAGTCCAGCGACGGAGTGCCGATCAATTCCACTTCGCCGCGCCGCTGCAGTTCCTCAAAGACCGCCGGTGTCGCCAGCAAGGGCTCGCCGGATCGCAGGACGTACTCCGTCAGACCGCGGCCCAGCGGTTTTGGGACGGGCGTGGAATCCTCTTCATCGACGAAGTAGGGAAAGCTCAACAACTGAGACTGTGGATCGTAGAGGGCGATGTAGAAGTTGCGCGCGTTCATCAACTCACCGACGATGTTGTGAATGGCGGCGAAAAACTGTTGCAGATCTTCGGCCGACTGGCTGCGCGCCGCGATGGCGTACAAGGCGGCATTCAACTCCTCGGTGCGCTTCTGGTCGGTGATGTCGCGATAGGAAGCATACGATCCAACTCTCTTGTCGTTCAGCATCACCGGCGCGGCGGAGAGCAGCACCTCGACCAGCGAGCCATCTTTTCGCTGGCGCCGGGTCTCCAGCAAGAGTTTGCGTTCAGTCTTGATGCACTCGCCGATCCACGCGCTTTCCGCGTAGCGGTCGGACGGCACAATGAGCTGGTCGAGCCGTTTTCCCGCGGCCTCATCCGCGGTAAAGCCGAACAGGTGGGTGAACTCGCCGTTGATAATCAGAATGCGCAGCTCCTGGTCGACAATACTGATCGCTTCCGGCGCGTTCTCGATGGCCTGTTCGAAACAGACTTTCTCGAATGCGAGCGGGGCTTCGGCGGCGTTGCCGTTCGTGGGCGAAGTGGCCGGGACTGGATCGGAGATGTGGGTAAGGATCGGCGGCGCATCGTGCTCAAGAGCATCGGGCGGCGCCTTCACCCGCGGCAGGCCGGTCGAAGTTGCTGCCGGGGCGATTTTCTCCCCCATACGGTCCTTTCCCAGTTTGCACTGGACGATAGTGCGATGGTAAGCGGGCAGGGTTATTCGCCGATAGTTACCGCAGTAATGGAGGTTTCAAATCGGGGAAAGCGGAAGGGTTCAGAAGGCGTTCGCCAACACCACGCAGACCTGGCGCAGCGTCCGTCTCTGCTCGTCGGTCACGACCAGAAACTCGAGTCCGCAGCGCAGGCCGTCGCTATAACGCACCACGGCTCGCACCTTCATAACGTGAGGCGGGACCGGGATGGGAAACTCGAGGGAAACAACTTCGCCGGCCTGCAACTCACCGCAGAGGGTCGCCCCGATGCCCTCCTCGCCGAGCTCGCTGGTTCGGCCCCAGCAGGTGGTGGTCAAGCCTTCGCGAAACACCGACACCTCTATGCGCGGGTCGAAACGATAACGGGGGGAACGCCGCATCCGCCGTTGAGCTTTGGCTGTCGCTTGTGCCTGGCCGCTCAATCCAGTTTCTCCATTTCCGATTTCCCTTTGAAATCTCCCTTGCGATTGTGCTTCAGCGCACGGGTTGCCCTCAACGGCATCAAAGTCCATGTACCAAAGATAACGCGCATTGCAGCATGGGGCGGTGACCCGTTTGGCGGAGAAGCTGGCGGTTAGTGAAATTGACAGCGCCGACATTGTTAGAGATGGGATGTTGCAACAGTTAAGGCTCGGCGTGGTTTTGCGCCGTGCCTCTTGTCCGATCACCGCACATCAAGATGTGACCCTCTTCACTGACAGGTCGTGCTCGTTCGTGTAACGTGAATATGTTTCGTCTCTCCGAAGAGCCGTTCCCCCCGTTGAGATGCAGCGCCCCCTGAGGCGAATGACCCAATCGACCGGGAAACGCATTTCCGTCAGGGCAGTTTATCTCATGGAGGTTCGTTATGAAACGAATCGGCATCGTGATCTTGATTCTCTGTGCGTGCTTTGGCGCGGCATGGGGCCAACAGCCAGCGGGCACGTGCATCTCCGCTTGGACCGAGTTTCACTGGACCAACATGGAGCGCTGGAACCCGTGTGAGAAGGTGCTTAACGTCAACAATGTTGGAAGCCTCAGCTTGAAGTGGAGTTACACCACCGGCGGCCCGGTGGGTTCCTCGCCCGCCGTGGCGAGTGGAGTGGTTTATGTCGGCTCGGACGATAACAACGTTTACGCGCTGAACGCTAGTACCGGCGCCAAGCTGTGGAGCTACACCACCGGCGGCCCGGTGGGTTCCTCGCCGGCGGTGGCGAATGGAGTGGTTTATGTCGGTTCGGTGGACGGCAACGTCTACGCGCTGAAGGCCAAGACCGGCGCCAAGCTGTGGAGCTACGCCACTGACGGGCAGGTGGTTTTCTCCTCGCCCGCCGTGGCGAATGGGGTGGTTTATGTCGGCTCGCACGGCTACAACGTCTACGCGCTGAACGCCAAGACGGGCGCCAAGCTGTGGAGCTACACCACCGGCGGCCACGTGCCCTCCTCGCCCGCCGTGGCGAATGGGGTGGTTTATGTTGGCTCGCAGGACAACAACGTCTACGCGCTGAACGCCAAGACCGGCGCCAAGCTGTGGAGCTACACCACCGGCGACGAAGTGCATTCCTCGCCCGCCGTGGCGAAGGGGGTGGTGTATGTCGGCTCCCTGGACTACAACGTGTACGCACTGAACGCCAAGACCGGCAAGAAGCTGTGGAGCTACATGACAGGCGGCGGGGTGGTGTCCTCGCCCGCCGTGGCGAATGGGGTGGCTTATGTCGGCTCGGACGACGGTAAGGTCTACGCGCTAAACGCCAGCACCGGTGTCCTGCTGTGGAGCTACTCCACCGGCAACGAACTGCATTATTCCTCGCCCGCCGTGGCGAATGGCGTGGTTTATGTCGGCTCATGGGACAATGACGTCTACGCGCTGGACGCCAGCAGCGGCGCCAAGCTGTGGAGCTACACCACAGGCGGCGCGGTGGAGTTCTCGCCCGCGGTGGCGGATGGAGTGGTTTACGTTGGCTCGGACGACGGTAACGTGTACGCCTTCGGCCTGAAGTAGGGTCGGGAGTAGGCAAGAGGTGCTTCACCACGGCTTCAACCTCAAGTTGTTCGAGCCCGGTCGCAACACTGTCAGGCGGAAACAAGCAAGACGGAACCGAACAACGGTACATCGTCATTTACGACGAGTGCGGGGCCGCCGTGTCGCAACTATGCGCCGAAATCGCCCCCTCTGAGGCTTAGGGGGATAACTGTCGCAACCAGGCATTTGCACTCAGAAAGCCGCTACTGGCGCGACCGCTTGTAAAGCCGAGTAAAGACGCGTGACAGATCGACCTGTAGCATCTAACATCATTATTGACGCTGGGGTCGTCTGAATCCTTAATGTCTTACCGCTCGAATGCCGCCGAAGCCTGGTATCCCGACCCGCAGTCCGAGGCGGCGCAGCCGGAGATTCCGCTGGATTTGCTCCCACCAGCGAGCCTGACGCTGCCGCTCTGGAGGTCGCTGGCCGGCAATCTGCGCGATACCTTCGCGCCGGAGAAGTTGCCGCCGCTCGAACTCACTTCACGGCCGGCGAACGTCGGCCTGCTGCTGGGCGAGCGTCTGCGCCTGCCTTGGTTTCGCACCGTGTTCACCAACCTCGGGGACGTGATCTCGCCGGAAACACCGCCGCCGCTTGAACTCGAATCGCAGCCCGCCGATGTCGGTGAACTCCTCACTGATCGGCTCAGCCACTTCTGGTGGGGCTCGCTGCTGCGGAATCTGGCCGATCGCGTCGCGCCGGAATCGCAGCCGGCTCTCCATCTGACTTCCAAGCCGGTTCTGGGCATCATTCCGAAGTCATGGATGCTGCTGCCGATGTGGTCGGAAGTGGTGGACACGCCGAAGGTGTTTTATCCCGACAAGCCGAAACCGGCCGATGCGGTGAGGCCAGTCAATCCGCGGCCGGTGGCGTTGCCGACGGAAAAGCGGGAAGCTCTGATCGAAGCTCTAGTCAAGGAACCCACCACCGCCGACCTGCTGCGCGACATACGCCGCTCGCGCATCCGGCAGCGAATCTGGATAGGGCTGGCGGCCGCGCAAATTATGTATATGGTTGCGATGGCGCTAGGGAAACTCTAAAGGATCGGGTCATCGGGCCATCGGGTCATCGGGTGATCGAAAAGCCGCTGGGAACTTGGGTTTCGATCACCCGATGACCCGATCATCCGATCACCCGATCCCAGTGCCTCCGTGGCGAATTGTTCTTCCGCGGCCTCTCACTGCCTCAATCCCATCCAGCCTTCGGCAATCACCAGGGAATTTCCCGGGTTGCGAGAATCGTACTTCACTGAGGTCGGCACGCCGAGCCGGCAGGAATGCAGATTGATCCACTGCCGAAGATAGGTGACGTCCTGTGAGCACTCATAGGAAACGCCAGCCACGTCATACTGATAAATCAGCATGGTGGCAGGGCGGTTCACGGCAGTCGTGATTTCCTGGACATCGATCACCGTGCCATCGGTGATGCGCCCGATCGTATTCAGCCAGATGCGGCGTTCGAGCTCGACGTCGTCGGCGTTCCTGGGTTTGCGGCGCAGCAAACCATAGCTGGCCGCGGCCACGCCAATCGCGCCCAGTGCAAGTGTGTAGAGACGAAGCGAAATCATCGGCAAACGAAACCTGAGCCTTTCAGTGTGCTTTCAGCATAAACTTTAACCTCTCTGGCCGCCAAGGTCACTAAGGTGCGCCGACGAAACACCAGACTTCCAATTTTTCTATCCTCAATGTTTTTATTCCCTGACCACGGCTATTTTTCCTCGCACCGCGACGATCCCCGGTTATTAATTTGACAAGAAAGTGACAGTTCCTTGACAAGTCGGCAGGGGGCCGCAGTCTAGTTTTCTTGTGTGCGGGACCGTGGTTTTCTTGTCAACAGCCCGTTTTTCCCAGGAGGACGTTCCATGAAGTTTCCCATCAAAATCACTTCTTCTGCCGCTCTGGTTGCGGTTGTGCTGGCTTGCGCGGTTTCCGCCGCGGCGGGCGACCACTACAACCAGCGCGGAAACATTCTGATTGCGGATCAGTTCAACAACCGGGTTCTGGAAGTCGATCCGCAGACCCACGAGATTGTCTGGTCGTTCGGCGACGGTTCCTCGACGGCCGGCCCGACTTCGGTCGTTGCTCCCAATGACTTTCAGCGCGTTGGCAAGCTCAGCCTGGTTGCGGGTACAGGCGCGCCTCCGGGAGGCGAGCCGAGTTGCCCGGACGGTTGTGCCGACAACCGGGTCATGCTGATCAACGAGAGCGGCGAGATCGTGTGGCAATACGGACAGGCGGGCGTCACCGGCTGGGGCTTCAACCAACTGAATACGCCGGTGCAAAACACCTACCTGCCGAACGGCGACGTTCTGATCACCGACCAGGGCAATCAGCGCGTGATCGAGGTCACCCCGTACCTGCAGATCGTCTGGCAACAAGGGATGACCGGCGTTGCCGGATCTCAGTTCAACCAGCTCAATAATCCGAACAGCGCCGAGTTATTGGATAACGGAGACATCCTGATCGCCGACGAGAGTAACAACCGTGTGATCGAGGTGGATCGCCATCATCGGATCGTGTGGCACTACGGATCGCCGAACGGCACGCAACTCAACGGCGCAGCCTTTGCCAGCCGTTTGCCGAGCGGGAACACATTGATCACCGACGCGAATAACAATCGCATTCTGGAGGTGACGCCGTCGGGCCAGGTTGCCTGGGAGTATGTGACCAACACGCGGCCCGGAAGCGTGGCATCGCCCCAGCCGACGCGGGCAGTGCGTTTGAAGAATGGCAACACCCTGATCAGCGATCAATTCAACGACCAGGTGATTGAAGTCAATCCGAAAGGGAAGATCGTCTTCACCCAGGGACAAATTGGGGTTGCGGGAACCGGCTTCGACGAACTCAACGCGCCATACGACTCTAAAGTAGTGGGAGACTATACGGGGCTTACGGAGCCGTAATGACGGGAGGGGTTCGGAGAACAGGGGCCGGTCCCGCACCCGGCCCCTGAGTTGTTTGTCGTCTTCGGCCCGTAGAGACGGGGCTTGCCCCGTCTTTCTTGGATGCGGCAGGAGAGGCGGCAAGCCGCGTCTCTACGGGAAAGCAAACGCCCGTTCAGGGGCATCGACTTTTTCCCCAGCTTCCAGGCTGCATACCCACCTTCGCTTCTGTCACAATGATTCCGGAGGCCCTTATGCCGCAGAAGCGAATCCTCATACTGGTTGGCGATTACGTCGAAGATTACGAAGTCATGGTGCCGTTCCAGGCCCTGCAGATGGTCGGACACCGGGTCGAGGCGGTGTGTCCGGGCAAGAAGACGGGCGAGTCGGTGCGCACCGCGATCCACGATTTCGAAGGCGACCAGACCTACAGCGAAAAGCGCGGGCACAACTTCACCCTCAACGCGAACTTTGATGAAGTGCATCCCGAGAGCTACGACGCGCTGGTCGTGCCCGGAGGGCGCGCGCCCGAATATCTGCGGCTGAATCCGCGAGTGCTCGAAATCGTCCGGAACTTTGCCGAGGAGAATAAACCGATCGCGGCGATCTGCCACGCGGCGCAACTGCTGGCCGCCGCCGGAGTGCTCAAAGGCCGCCGCTGTAGTTGCTATCCCGCCGTCGCTCCTGACGTGGTGGCCGCGGGTGGAACCTACGCGGAAGTCGCCATCGACAAAGCGTGTGTGGATGGAAACCTGGTCACTGCTCCGGCATGGCCGGCGCATCCCGCATGGCTGGCGGCGTTTTTGGAAGTGCTGGAGAAGGCACGCGCAGAGAAGAGCGCGGCGTAAGCCAGACTACGCACGATTCCGGCTGCGGCTCTCGTAGTCGCGCCAGGGCGTCAGCACTTTGTAGCGCGGTGTAGCCGTGACCGTTTTCTTGGTCGAAGCCAGCAACTTCCTTTTGATGAGCCAGGCGACCGCAGCCTGCGCTGAACTTTTTGATACTCCGATGCACTCGGCAATCTGCCGATAGCTGGCCTCGACGACATTTCCTTTTCGCTGGTCTTTTCCCTGCTCGCTGGCAAACCACAGATAGACCAGAAAGCTCACCACGCGGCGGTCGTGGCCGACGAGGTCGCGCATCAGGACGTCGACTACGTAGTCGTCAATGGCGATCATTGCTATACCGACCGTAAATATAGCATTAAATAGGAGATTGCATCTCCGAACGCGCTTTCTTATTCTCGAATGGCTTCGCTACTTCATTCAGGAGACTGAAAATGATTCGTGGTATCAAGTTCGCCTGCGTTCCGACTCGCGATCAGGATCGCGCTTTGAAGTTCTACACTGAAAAACTCGGCTTCCGCGTAATGACGGACCAACCCTTCGGAGCGCAGCGCTGGATTGAGCTGGGCATTCCAGGCGCCGAATCGCAGCTGGTTCTGTTTACGCCGGAAGGCCATGAAAACCGCATCGGCGGATTTCAGCCGCTCGCGTTCTGGACGGATGACGTGTTTGCTACCGCGAAGACGCTGAAATCCAAGGGCGTGGAGTTTGCGGTTGAGCCTAAGAAAGAGCCGTGGGGAACGACGTCTATTTTCAAGGACGCCGACGGGAATCAGTTCGTGCTCTCGAGCAAATAGCCGTGCGTCGGATCTGCTCGCGTAGGGACGGCCGCCCCCGGGCCGTCCAGCGGAGCGAAACTCCGCAGTCGGCGGATACTCCGATTGCAAAATCGCTCCCAATCGCCGGGTTGTTCGTGTAATTGATTCCATAACAACGTCGGCTCTCTGGACCCGATTTTGCGCCAACTGTCACCCCAAGACGCACTGGAATGAGAGTATCCGGTAGTGGGCTGTTTTGTGAAAACAGCCCACTACCGGGCATCCCAACTCCTGTTGAACCACATTGAAAGTGTCCCCATGAAACCACAATAGAAATGTCCCCTTTTAGAGTTCCTGTGGCGAGGAGGAACTCAGATTGGGGAGAACGGGATTGAGCAGGAAAGAGTTGAGACGGG
>Ga0326727_10001403_pt1 | contig 89445 bp, 82 predicted proteins | sample MB2enrmetagenome_FD_207643 | JGI IMG/M metagenome (GOLD analysis project Ga0326727, IMG submission 207643) | Lab enriched peat soil microbial communities from McLean, Ithaca, NY, United States - MB29MY | ecosystem: Environmental > Terrestrial > Soil > Wetlands > Peat | place: USA: New York...
TTGGCGAACGGCATTTGACCAGTGTGCTCTTTGAAGGCGCAGTTCATTACCTTTTCGATCTCCATTGGATAAGAGGAGGACCAGTAAACCATACGCGTACGGGTTTGGTGGTAGTGGGCATTATTCCAAGTAGACACTTTGGTGGTGAGTAAACTCACAGGGCACACTTTGACGACCTGACCGTCGGCATGAGGGCTATTGTTCTCAACCTTTTGACGATTAGAACTCGCTGGCACGTTTATGTATTGCTGGAGTAGGTCTACCAATGTAGAGGACGGGTTCATTCGGAGGCCATCCCGGTCGTTCGTATTCAAGCTAAAAGATAAAGTTAGAGGGGACTAGACCGACCAGTTGAAGATCCACCCCCTTGAATACGCCGGTGGTTGTCATAATGGTCTGCCAGCATAGATTTCAACTTGACCTACAACCCCAAAGGCCAAATCATTTCCAGTTTATCTTCCGTCGAACACGGTACTCCCATCTGTGGGCGGAGGGGGAAAGCCAGATTAAACTCTGGCCTTCACATCTTGGGCGGCATAAACCCGTGTGCACAGGCTAGAACTCCACCACCAGAGGGTGTTGCCTTCCCAACATTCCCAGCCCTAGCCCATCCCACCGGTTGCCACAATATCTTTGATGTTAAGTTGTAGGCTGGTTTTACCCATATAGTCATTCCGTTCAACGTTGAAAGCCATGTCCACCTGCTGGCCTGCCTTGAACCACGGCGCTCGTGCCGCCCAGTGCCATCTGATCGCGTCCAGCGCGGGCACGCCATTTCCCACGCTCAGCTTTAGATGCTTCTCCTTGAGGATGCGTGGTGCGCCGTTTAGCCGAACCCCACGGGCACCAAACACGGGTGTGGGGTTGCCCATGCCGAAGGGCTCAAGCTGGATGATTCCCTCGTAAAGCGGCCAGTCCACCTGGGCCAAATCCATGAGTGCGTCTACGCGTTGCACCGGATCGAGGTCGGCGGGCGTGAGGACTTTGCGTGCGTGCTCCTCGAATCGCCGCTTGAGCTCTGGAATTTGCTCGACCGCAAGGGAGAATCCCGCCGCCTGCTCGTGCCCGCCAAAGCGCTGGAAAAGGTTGCCAACGGACGTTAGCGCCTCGAACAGGTGAAAGTTCTTGATGGAACGCCCCGAGCCCACGCCCACCCCATCCTCGACCCCAATCACCAGCGTCGGACGATGATACTTCTCTGTTACCCTCTGCGCCACGATGCCGATCACCCCACGGTGCCATCCCTCGCCGGCCAGCACCAAAGTGTATTGCTCGTGGAGGTCGGCGCGCCCCTCCAACTGCGTCACAATCTCGCTCAGGATTTCTTCAACCACCCGCTGCCGATCGTGGTTCAAGCGTTCCAGCCTTTCGGCTATTTCGCGTGTGCGTCTGGGGTCGGACACCGTGAACAGGTCGATAACATCCCGCGCGTTATCCATTCGGCCGGCAGCGTTCAAGCGAGGAGCCAGTCGGAATCCCACGTGCCCGGCATTAATTTGTTTGCCCTTGAGGCCCGAAAGCTCTATGAGTGCAGCCAACCCGGGTTGCGCAGGGTGGCGCAGCGCCTCCAAGCCGAGACGGGCGATGACGCGGTTTTCGCCAGTAAGTGGGACTAAGTCCGCGATGGTGCCGATGGCGACAACCTTCAAGAAGGATTGAAGCAGCCGGTCTGTCATTCTGTCGCCGAGCAGTGCCTGTGCCAGCTTGAAGGCTACGCCCACACCCGCCAGCGATTTCTCCGGATAATGGCAGTCCGGCCGGAGTGGGTTTAAGATCGCGCAGGCAGGCGGCAAGTGGTCGTCAGGCAGGTGATGGTCGGTCACGATGCAATCCACACCCAGTTCGCGCGCCCGCGCCAGCACGGCGTGGTCACGAATGCCCGTGTCCACGGTAATTATCACGCGGAAGCCCTTGGCAGCAGCCTCCTCCACCACCGGAATGCGCATGCCATAGCCATCGTTGAGCCGGTGGGGAATGTAGGTCTCGACCTCGCCGCCCAGCATACGCAGCGCCGTGAGCAGCACCACCACCGCCATGGTGCCGTCCACGTCATAGTCACCGTAGATCAGCATCTTTTCGTGTTGGTCCAGGGCGCGGCGCACACGCGGGACGGCTTCGTCCATGCCGGCCATAAGCGTCGGGGCGTGGAGCTGCCCGAGGCTGGGGTGAAGAAATGCCTGCGCCAGGGCGGGCTCCGTCAGCCCCCGCTGCACAAGCAAGCGCGCTATCAGCGGCGCAAGTTCCAGTTCGCACGCCAGGCGTTGTACGGATTCTGCGTCAACAGGTAAATCGAGCCACCGCCTGGGTTTGGTCCCAGCACTGCCTACAATCTCTAAGTTATTATTGCTGTTCTGCCAATTCATATTGATCATCCTTATGGGTACCAACCTCGTCCGCTTGGACTTGAGGTCTTGGTTATCCATTGTGCTTTCCGTAGTTCTAATCTGTTCTATGCCCGCCTTGCGATACCGGCCCAGTCCGTTTGCAGTCGGCCGAAGATAGCCCACTGTTAACCCAGGGTCAGTATAAGTTTGTACCTACATCGTTGGTGGCCTGGCCAAGAACGATCAACCATTGGAATACGCCACTATACTTGGTAGGGGGCCGTCCCCTTACCTGAACTGGACTTGCCACGATAATAAACCGCCCTCTAACCTTGGCCAGCACCAGGAATGCACTCCCTTATTGCCAACATTCGTCACCGTGAATACGCGTTGACTTAGTCCTTCCCTTGTCGTGCTGGCACTTACCAACCACTTTGCCCGGCATGTTGATGTTTGGTGGGGTCTGATCACTAATATATGCATTTGGAGACCCTTTGCCGTAGGGTGGTCCCTCCAAGCTTGGTGATTTCCACCTCTGCCTTCGTTGTTGGCGATCCACTTTGATCAATACCTCAGTCCCACTCCGGTGGGCGCGGTCGACAGGCATTCGCCCTCTACTCGACCACTCTCAAGCTGCCATTGCCGTGCCAGTTGACAACGTGGAACTGCTCATGACGCCGGCCAATTGGCAATCTTCCACCCCGGAGTCTTGCCTTTGCTCAACAGGGGGGTGGTTCCCTAGGGGAACCGTTATACTAGTAGCACTTAGGTAGTGGGGGGATAGGGGTTGGGGCGATAGTGCGTGGGGTGTGGCATACCCTTGGCTTAACCACGCTTGGAGGACTTCGCTCCACCACGTCAACCTATATGTGCTGGCGTTATACCCCCTGTTTCCCCACGAGCCCTTGTCGATGGAGAATAAACCGATGGCCTCCATCTCCCTCACGGCTTGAACGACCGTTGAGGGCTTGTGTACCCCTGCTAACTCTCCCAACCTTCGCCGGCCAATGGACAAAACGTGATCGTCCGCATCCAACGCCATGGCGAACAACGTCATGCATATCGCCTTGACGCTAAGGGGCATCTCCCGCCAGCCCGGAGAGGCAACCAGGGCCTGAAGCGAGGGCTGGGACTTGTCGGGTACACGGATGGGTTGATAACGCTGGTAGGTCTGACGTTCACTCCCGTGCGCGTTCTCGCTGTACTCGATCTGGACCCGTCCGGCTACCCTCCAATTCTCCCCGATCCACTTCGCCGCTTGGCACAGTGAGCAATTACGAAGCAGCATGACCAGGTCGACTACGCTGTGCATCTTCCCGGTTGGCTCACACTCCCAGCATTTCCAGCCATTGTGTATGGTGGTGAAGGTAAGACGAGGCTTCGAGCACTGTGGGCAGATCGCTTTCCTCCCCTGGACCGCAAGACCCACCTTCTGCGCGACTTCCAGAATGGGAATCTCTCCGTTGATCCACTTGAAATCAGGCAGGGCGAGGGAATAGTGAATGTTGTTGTCTCCGTTCATAATGTAAGGATTCTCCTACGCGACGTCAGCCCTGGTGGTCGCTTGCCACGGTGCGGACTTGTCATCTCTGCCGGCCACTCTGACCTCTTGGATATCATCCAGCCGAGTGTTTTCACTTGAGGCGGTCGGAACGAGTTCGGTTGAAGACTTGGTGTCTTTCTCCACATTGGAAGGCGACCCCTTCAGGATTCCGCCAACCGGCCCCGGTGCAGTAGAGTCCTGGTGATCCGGTTTCATTTCCATTAGGTACCACGTGGCAGCTTGGCGCGTCTCCAACGGAGGGTGGTTTACCATTGCGAATCGGTAATTGTCCACGATGCAGAAGCCCAACTTCCGACCCCGCTTCTGGCCCAGGTCGTGAATTGAGTATCTACGCTGGGTCATTCCGTTTCCGTCGATATAGGTTTCTTGTAACGGCGTTTGGGCCGAACGGTCCAACCCACGCTGGTCCTGCGCTTCCTTGCCTTCGTAACTGCTCTTTGTCTCTTCCATGCGATTCCCTCCCCGGCGGGGACATCCTGCCGGTTGAATTGGATATTGATTTCAAACATAAAGCTATTATACCATGCCAGCAGGGAGAAAATGATATGCGACGACCTGCCCATATTCGCCCTTGCCTGTCCAAAAAGGAGTTGCAGGCGTGGGTTCGCAAAGCCCGTACCCGTGAGGAGTACCAACGACGTGTGGCCGTTTGGATGACCCTCACAGGTCCTTTCCCGGCCCATCGTATTGCCAGCTTGTTGGTGGTTTCCAAGCAAGCGATTTGGCTCTGGGTTGGCCAGTACAACCGTCGAGGGCCTGATGGCTTGCAACGCCAAGGGCGTGGTGGACGTAGGCGAGCTTATCTGTCGCTCAAGCAGGAAGCAGCTCTGCTGGAGCGCCTCAAGAGGGGTTCTCAACGAGGTGAAGCCTCTACAGCCAGGCAAGTTCAAGAGGAGGTCTCGAAGATCGCCCACAAAAGAGTATCCGTAAGCTTCGTCTACCGCCTGTTTGACCGGATTGGATGGCGGAAGTCGGGTACCCGAGCCCGTCACCGAAGAATCTCCTTGGATCGTTAGCAAGATCCCACCCCCCAGCTTACCAATCCTCTACACAATCCGCCTGGTATGTGCTAACCCACTCGTACAAGCCGTCCAATGCCACGGCAATCCACCGCCCAGGGGTCGAACTACCCATACCTGCGGACTTTCCTTATGCTCTATGTTTGACATACAAGTCTAGGGATGTAATGGGATCTGTCCACGCATTGGGAGTGGGCCATCTCTCTTGGATAACCCCCTTGCTTGAAGTTGACCGGGTTGTACGACGATCGCTTAAACCTATGCCGGCAACTAGAGCAGCAGAACAGGCTGTCATGGCGTTTACCTTGAAGATTGTCACCACATACCAAGCACGCAATTCCTGTGGGGATCTCTTTGCCAGCCAGCTCGGCATATAGTCGTGGATGGTGGCGGTTAACCCACAGAGCGAAGCGCCTACCTGACCCGAAGGGTGAACTTTCATTCAACGTGCGGCATTTATCACAGCAGAACGTACCCTGATCTGGGTCGAGGGCAAAGCCGCACCAACGACACCTACCTGGCCCGAACAGGCGACACTCCGCGCACTCGATGCAACAGAAGAGGCCGATTAGCCCTGGAATGCTCATCAAGCCGGCGAGGTGCCCCGGGAGGCCGCAGGCAGTACAAGCACCCTCCCGTGTGGTCACGAAAGATCGGAGAATATGTAGTTGCAGATTTGCAGCTTCAAACTGGGTCCTCACGATACCTCCCTTGATTCGGGCTCGCTGCCATCGCTTACTTCGATCGAGAGGTCTAACTTTAGCTGCTCAATAAGTCGGCGTACAGGCCGGTTACCCTTCTTGGCGTTTGTGGCCATGCAACAGAACATGACGTTGCCATGCGTGTACCCCCTGTCGTTGTCGATGCGGTCCAGGGTCACCGTCGCCCGCGACAGCCCATGGCCAAAGTCGAAGGACATCTGCTCGCCGGTGTAACCGTCCCGGCCGTCCTGCTCCGCATATTGCCTCTTGTACTCTTCAAAAGTCAGGGTGAAGGGAATACCACTCTGTTTGGCGTAGGACTTCTTCTTGTTGTATCGGTGGCGCAAAGCTTTCTCTGTTGTGTTTATACGCTGCGCGTCATGGCATTTGTTGCAACTTGTGCCATGGCGTTGACGTAAGGGTTTGTCCCTTCCGCAAGATGAGCAGCAGAAATGCTCAGACCCCGCTTTCTCGTACCTTGTGACTCCACCTGGCTTAAAGTTGGCCTCCAGGCCTATCTTCTTCAAACGTTTACACACTGATTGTCGTGATACACCCAACTGCTCGGCCACCTTAGGCGTGCTGAGGCCCTTCGAGTGGACCTCCACAAGTTGCTCATCTGTGAACTTCCTGTTGGGTTGTGGCTTTGCAGGACTAACTATTAGTGCATTCATTGCTTTCTCTCCTTCATCGACGGGGTTTGGATTTGTTCGATATCTCCCCTCTCTACTGGTTAGTATAGGAAGAAATTGAGCACCAACCCGTAATGCCCTGCCTCTAAGATGATTGTATTGATTATAAACGGCTTAGCGGCTATTTCAGCGAGGTCGTCTCACAAGTCGTGATTAACGTGACCGACGACGATGTAAATCTATGAAAACAAGGCCAGGATAGTTGTGTGTAACTGCCAGGATGTGTTTTGGCAAGTAATGGGCTTTCTTGATTGCTGACAAGTGGTCAAGCTGAGCTGATCTTGGGGCAGTCCCAGTTTTACCTCAGTGATCATACAAAACCGGCCATGAGGTAGCCTTCAGGGCATTGACCGCGACGCCTGCAAACCTCACACAATGTGGCCAATGCCCACAGGCTTTTCTCATGCGAAGGGCCGCAAGTATTTAGCTGGCGCATAAAGGGACGTCGTCTAACCCGAGGTTAGGTTCTATTAGTATTACGTTTTGCTGCTTTTGCATCCTCAGCCTTTTTGATCCAGAATCCAGGGCCTGATCGATAAAACTCAATCCAGGCTTCGCTCTCGCTTAGATCTTTATATTTAGGCTGCTCGCGAAAGAGAGAGAAACCGTCCAACACCTCCGGGGCATCCCTAGGAAATGACTGGACGAGGCCGGCAAGAGCCCTGGGGTTGATGGCAGTCGCCTCATGAGCATTGGTTATTACCCCTTTGGTTTCACCTTCTTTTTCCGTTATTGATTCGCCCAGGGTTGTAAATTCCTTACCACGCTGACTGTTCGCATATCTTTCCTGCAAGGTCTTATGAATAAACATCTCGCCTTCGTCAATAAGTCGTTGGATATGGCGATAGTGCAGGACGTAGTCATAGAAGGTCTCCTTGTACCCTCGGGTGTCCCGCTCTCGCGCGTCGTATGAAATCAGACAAGACTTTACCAATTTGCCCAGCACCTTTCTCAACTGCTCCTCCTTCATCTGACACCGGAGAGCCACGTAGCCTTCGCTCGGCGGAGCCACCTTAGAGCGTTTTAACGAGATCAATTCACGCAACACCGAAATCTCTGCCGGGCTGCGTCGTATAAAGCTCAAATCAGCTAGCTTAATAGCCATTAACGTACCTCCCTAGTTGGTTTCACTTTCCACAACAAAACGGTTCTGTTCCCATGACCACCCCAACTCTCTTGTACCCGGTCGGGCATGGAGCGGCGCAACTTTATGATCTGGGGGTTGCGAAGCGTTCTGTAACGGAATGTGACGTGCATCGCCTCGGACCGACAATCAGGGATTTACCCCTGACCCTCCTTTCAGTTCTTTCACCCTGGACGGTTATCTTCCGGCGGACCTTGACTTCCAGCAACTTTTGGGCGGCGTGGAGCGCGCCTGTGGCCTGGACCGGCAAGCTGTCACAACACGGCTCCAGCGCATCCACCAAATTCATCAGGAGGGTCTTCCAGTCGATCTCGGGGCTCAAGGCAGTCAGGAATGAATCCAACTTGGCCGGGGCAACGGCTACCTTCTCATACTCAGCGAGTGCTGTTTGCCAATCCCCGCCGTGCTTCAATGCGGCCACAAGGTCGTTCGCCGCTAGTTGTGCCTTGACCAGCGCTGCTTGCTGGCGGCTATCGAGCTTGACCGGCTTCGAGCAGCCCCTGGTCGTTTTACCCGGACCCTTCGCTTCGCCGCCGCAGATACGGTTTATCCAATCTGCGCTCACGCCAAACTGGCGCTTACAGAATTCCTTCCAACCCATCTTCTTGCCCGTTGGGAGCCCCACTCCAGTCTCGCATTTCACGACTACCTTCACACCCACCGAGCCGAACCTGACCTTGAACACCTCAGTCTTGAGGCGGATGATGTAATCCTTATGTTCCGCTACGACCTCCTTGGCGGTCTGGGACTTCCGGGCGACGTCAATCACAATTTCAAACAACTGTTCGATGGTGCAGTCCTTCGGGCGGAGCTTGCCCCATGTGGCTTTCGGGGCAACCTGCGGACTGACTCCGTAGGTTTCCACAGCGCGACTGGTCGGTGGTGGCGAGGCTAGGTCCCGAGGGGCGTCGATTATCTGTTCAGCTTTCATGGTTGCCAGATTCAGCAAGGGGGCAGCGTCACGGGCGCATGTACTGGCTGTGGATTTCCCGTAAAGAACTGTGCCCCCTTGTCGGCCTTAATTACGGCTTCGAGTCGAAACCGCCTTCGTCAGCTTCACTTTTCGTCAACGATACTCACTTGGATACGACCACGACGCTTCAATTCGTAGATGGCAACTAACTCGCCTCCTCTCGCGGACTGGAGGTTCTTTAGTAGCCTACCCGTTTTAAGATCCACGACGTACTCTTTTGGAGCTTCCGCAGGTCCTCTCGCGTCTCTCCTCAGGTCGTTAAACTTATTCTTGCTGATGGTGTCGAAACCGAGCGTTTTTACATATTCCTTAACCTGCTCGAAGCTAGCCTCTTTATTGGTTTTCAAGAACTCGACCGTCTTTTGGTTGAATTCAAGACTGTATCGTACTCGCGTTGCCATATAATCATCTCCTTTCGGTTATGCCGCCGCTGCCGGTCCGGGCAACGGTGGCGGGGTTCCGTCATGCTCGATGGTCAAGCTAAAGACATTGATATCGAGCGTTAGCTGCGATGTGTGAAAAGAAGAACCGGATCTTTCGTCTTTCGTTCGGTTCAGAGCTTACGCTAAGACCTGACTACCTATATTTGCCTCCTTTCTCCAGCGGCTCCTTCGCTGGCCGGAGACCTTCGCGCAGCAGGCGTTCAATTTCGTCAGTCGAAATTCTGATACTCCTGCCGACCTTATAACAATTGATCTTGCGCCTGAGCACCCACGCGCGGAGACTAGACGGCTTCATGTGAAGCGCGTCGGCTGCTTCCGCCACGGTTAGCAACTTGCCGTTCATGTTCATATCTCCGCCCACTCGTCAGTCCCCGGTGGGCTTCTTTGATTTGCGGCCGTTTGTTACTGCGGCCTACCAAGATAGTGTGTCGCTTTTTCGGTGCGATTTCTTGCTTACGGGAAGGATTTGGTGAGTAGAGCAGCGTTATCTGCGCTTGGGACGCAGCAATAAATATTTGCAGTGGTGAGTAAAGTGGTGAGTGGAAAGTAGGGGGGAGTGGGCTTTCACAGCCATCCTAGCAGGCGCAAATCTGCTTTGACCTCACCTATCGAATTCTGGATGTAATGCTCTAGGTCCCCGTCCGTGCCCTCATACGCTTTCTGATAAAAGCAGCGCTCGGGATCATCCTTGTAACCCTTAGGTGGCGCTGCTCCATCTTCATCTAGACCTTGGCAGATTTCGACGTTGGTTGCCTTTGGATTTGCCAAGAACTGCTGAAGAATGGCTCTCTTTAGTTTCGAGCGATACGTCCGGAACTTGGGTAGTTTTCGTTGACTGCGAGCATCGCTGGTCGCGGAATCAGCGGGTTGCTGTTGATTGGCAGTCGCTCTGGTCGCGAGGTCGGACAGGGGCGGCTCTTTCTGCACAACCTCGCGAGGAATAAGTTCGTCCTTACCCTTCACCAACTCTTGCATCTTGCGAAGTTCGCATATGTCTTCGTCATCCTTCAGTGCTTCGTGCTTCACCGGGAAATACTGAAGCTCTCCTTCTCGGTATTTATCGGAATACAAAGGCTCCAGTTCGATTGTTGCAACGTCGGCTTGGAGTTCCCCGAACGAAAGAATTAGGTCGGCTGCGTCCGCGCCGTCCGGTATAAGTAGTGGCGCGCGGCAGGCCATATTAGATGGCTCTCGGACCCAGCTGGTGTCCGGGATCCTCTCCACCCCAGGCCGAGGCCACCCCTTGACCTTTAGATCAGGTGTTCCCAAACAGTTGAAATAGATTCCTTTAGTCCTTTTAGCAAATCCAACCTTCGTGACCCATGCCGGCAGTTCGGCTGAAACCTGAAAGCGTAATAATGATGTAAGATTGTTTAGCCGCGCAGGCAGGCCAAGCTTGTCACAAAGCCCATCGAAGCCGTTGTAAGGTGACGTGCTTGAATACAGATCGAGGTTGATCTTCTCCAAATTATAATCACTCCGGAGTGATTGGAGATACGGGTAGCATCCCTTCAGTGCAAGTGCTCTACCCCACAGCTTCGAGCGACTCATTGACTCGATGACCTTCGGCTCCTGCCAAATGTAGGCGAGCGCTCCTTTCGCTGCCAGCCGAATGTCGATTCCAATTAGATTTCTCACCACATAGGACTCCCTTAAATTACGTACCAGATCGCTGATTCTCTCAGCCGGTATGCACCCTTTAAGAGCAACAACATCTTCAAGTGTTACTTCCGGTAATATTTGCGCCTCCGAGGCGCAGGGCTCTGTACTGAGAACCGTCTTTCCCGAGATAAGAATCCATTCCTTGCCGCGCCTCGCCGCTACGCACGCGAATTCGATAGAACGGTATATTGGCATGAGGGGAGCGAGCTGCCGAAAGAACTCAGCAAATTTGGCAGGCTGAGTAGGCATATTATTCAATGCCCCGTTAAGACCAGTATTGGGTCCCATATCCTCGTTGCTAGGTCCGCGTTCCTTCTCCAATCCCCCTTTGGATTGACCTTTAACCGGCTTTTTGTCGTCCTGTTCCTTGAGTTTGGAACCTGGGTTTTGCCTGGTCATTTAACACCTCACGCGTAGTCCCCGATTGACAGACAGTGCGGCAGGCACACCAAGATGCGTCCGTCGTTCGGGGAATTAGCTTAGTCGACGGTTAACGGGGTGATTATATACCGCCACTCTTCTCTTGATCAACCTATCTCGTTAGGTTATATTAGTTCGTATGAAGATAAACCTCAAGTGCAGGATTCACGGCGTGCCGCTGGTGTGCTTTTGTCCGGCCTGTTACGGCACAGTGAGGTCCAAACGCAAGGCCAAGTCTTCGCGGGTAAACGGGAAGCTGGGGGGTAGGCCGGCAAAGAAAGCGGCGAGTATCGGACACGTCAGCCGGAAGTTGGCGCGAACAAATGAGGAAAGGGGAAACAAGCGATGAAAGGCGATGGACTGCACAGGATACCGCGGAGCCGCTTCTGGTATTACAAGATCAAAGTAAACGGTCGCTGGCACTCTGTCTCAACCAAGACGACCAGCTACCAGGAGGCAAAGCGTAAGCGCAGCGACGCACTTAAGGATCACGAAGACGGTCGATTGCCCTTGGGAGGAATTGCCCGCTGGCCGTTTGAGCGAGCGGCGTCCCACTACCTACAAACCGAGGCCGCCCTCCGTCTCCGTGCCAGCAGCCTCAAGAAAGAGGCTTTCTTCCTGGTACGCCCCACGCGACTCTTTGCCCACGTTCCCTGCGAGGGGATCACCGCAGCCCACATCCAGCAATTACAAGCCGAGATGAAAAACGCAGGGTTGAAGAATACCTATAACAATCTCGTCCTTGGAGCAACCGGACGGGTACTGAAGCTTGCAAAGGTCTGGCGACGAATCCGAGATGATGTGAAACGGCTGTCGGAGAAAGACAACAAGCCCGTGGCACGGGTCCTCGAACCGGAAGAAAAGCGACGGCTCTTTGACGTTGCCAAAGCCAACCCCAACTGGATAACAACTTACGCTGCGGCGCTGATAGCTGCCAGCACGACAGCGCGAGGGGCGGACTTACGGGGCCTTCGCTGGTCAGACATTGATCTGTTCGAGGGAGTCCTAACGATTCCTGACAGCAAGAGCGAAGCGGGCAAGCGCCGCATTCCACTGAATTCCGATGCCATGCTCGGGCTCCGCTTTCTCCTTGAACGAGCCAAAGGGCTCGGAATTGAAGGCCCGACGCTCTACGTTTTTCCAGCCTGTGAGCACTCGCATATTGAAGCAACTCGTCCACAGAAAACGTGGCGCACATCCTGGCGTGCACTCACGCTAGCCGCTGGGTTGAAGGGACTCCGCTTCCACGATCTCAGGCACCAGTGCATTACGGAATTGCTCGAAACTGGTGCGCCCGAGGCGGCGGTCCTCAGCATCGCTGGACACGTCTCACGTAAGATGATGGAACACTACAGCCATATCAGGATGGAAGCAAAACGCAAGGCCATCGAAGGGCTGACTCCGGTCGCAGCCGTCAAACCTGAAGCTGCCGCTCCCGCCGGCAGGCCGAGGGTCAACTGACCCTCCATGTTGAACTCTGTGTTGAACTCGCCCCTAGATTGTGAAGCCAACTTCATAACTTATTGAAAACTATGGTAGGCCCGTGGGGACTCGAACCCCAGACCTCTACCGTGTCAAGGTAGCGCTCTAACCGGGCTGAGCTACGGGCCTGCGCAAATCTACTAGAGACCTCTCCAACCTATCGCAGTTCCCAAAACCTGTCAACGTAGGTCTGCCTCGTCGCCTTGATTGCGCTGGAGGGAAAAATTGGAGTACGATGGCCGGTCAGGCTGATGTTGGGGGAAGACGTGGGGGCGGGTACCGGAGTTGGCTCGGGGCTGGGGATTTACATCCAATTCAATCTTGGGGTGGCACAAGGAGAAGGGGAGAAGCATGGTCAGACCTCTTGAATACTTGACCTATCGAGGCGGACCCGGGCACTGGTCCTGGGTCTTGCACCGGTTATCAGGAATTGGTGTGTTTCTATTCTTGTTAATCCACATTGTGGATATTTCCTTGATTGGATGGGGCGAAAAGGTCTTCAATGGGCTTTTGTTTGTCTATCGCTATCCCCCGTTTCGCGTGGGTGAAGTGGCGCTGGTGGCGGCGGTTCTGTACCACGCCCTCAATGGCATTCGAATCTGCGTCATCGATTTCTGGCCGGAAACCATGGCTTTCCACCGCAAGCTGAGTTACGCGGTGGGGATTGTCTTTACCATTCTTTTCATTCCTACGGCCGTCTACATGTTGAGCTTTGTTGTGAAGTAAGGGAGTAGCGATGAGTCGAGCGGGAAAACCGGGACCGGAAAGCGGGCTGGAGCTCTACGCCTGGATCTTTATGCGCATTTCAGGCCTTGCCTTGCTATTTCTGGCATTGGGCCATCTCCTGATCATGCACATTATCCACAACGTCGATCATATTGATTTCCGATTCGTCGCGGCGCGTTACGCCACGCCCTTCTGGCGGACTTACGACCTGCTCATGTTATGGTTTGCCATGATTCACGGGGTAAATGGCGTGCGCACGGTGCTGGTGGACTACATTAGCCCCCGCGGTTGGCGGACGGTCTCGCTGGCTTCGCTTTTTGTATTGGGGTTTGTTCTCCTGACGCTGGGATCGCTTGCCATTTTGACGTTCCAACCGCCGATGGCGCCGTAGCAGAACGGTTGTCAGTAGTCGGTCGCCGGTTAGGGTAAAGGTGTTATGCCCAAGTTACTGACCCCTGATCACTGACAACCGATCACCGATAACTGACAACTTCTTTTTGAGGCTTTATCACATGGTCCAGCGGTATGACGCCGTGGTCGTGGGAGCGGGAGGCGCCGGCCTGATGGCCGCGCTGCAAATGGCCGGACACGGGAACGTCGCGGTGCTGAGCAAACTCTATCCCACGCGCTCGCACACGGGAACGGCGCAGGGGGGCATTGGCGCCGCGCTCGGCAACATGGAAGAAGACCACTGGGAGTGGCACATGTTCGACACGGTCAAGGGCAGCGACTACCTGGCGGACCAGGATGCCGTGGAGATCCTCTGCCGGGAAGCTGTCGAGACCGTTTACGATCTCGAACATTGGGGCCTGCCCTTCAGCCGCACTCCCGAAGGGAAGATCGCCCAGCGGCCCTTCGGCGGGCACACCAAGGAGTTCGGCAAGGCTCCCGTGCGGCGCTCCTGCTACGCCGCCGACCGCACCGGGCACATGATTCTCCAGACTTGCTATCAGCAGTGCATCAAGCACGACGTCCACTTTTACAACGAGTATCACGTCCTCGACCTGCTGGTTGAGCAGGGGCGCTGCGCAGGGGTCGTGGCGCTTTGCCTGGCCACCGGGGAAATCCACACCTTCCATGCCAAGGCAGTCCTGTTTGCCACCGGGGGTTGCGGGAAGATGTTTCGCGTCACCTCCAATGCACTCTCGCTGACCGGCGACGGCATGGCGGTGGTCTATCGCCGCGGGATTCCACTGGAAGATATGGAGTTTTTCCAGTTCCACCCTACGGGCATTTACAAGATGGGCATCCTGTTGAGCGAAGCGGCGCGCGGCGAGGGCGCCATTCTGCGCAACAACAAGAACGAGCGTTTTATGGAGCGCTATGCCCCCACGCTGCTGGACCTCGCCCCCCGCGACATGGTCTCGCGCGCGATTTACCGCGAGATTCGCGAAGGGCGGGGCATCGACTGCAAGAATTTCGTTTACCTCGACATGACCCACCTGGGGAAAGAGGTCCTGGATAAGAAGCTCCCGGACATTACTGAATTTGTCAGGACCTATCTTGGCATCGAGCCGCTCACCCAGCCGGTCCCCATTCAACCCACCGCTCACTACGCGATGGGCGGAATTCCCACGGATGTTGACGGCCGCGTCGTGATCGACGAGAAGAACACCCCCTTGCCGGGACTTTACGCGGCGGGCGAAGTGGCCTGCGTCTCCGTGCACGGCGCGAACCGCCTGGGGACCAATTCGCTGGTGGATATTCTGGTCTTCGGCCGCCGCGCTGGCCGTCACGCGCTGAAATTTATCGAAGAAAACGATTGGGTTCCCTTGCCCGCCCTGCCGGAAGAGCCTGCCCGCGCCATGGTGAGCCAGGTGCTTAATTCCACGGGCAAAGAACGCGCCGCCGATATTCGTGACGCGCTCCAGGACGAGATGATGGACAAGGCCTCGGTGTTCCGCGACGCTCCCGGGCTTACCGCCATGCGCGAGAAACTGCGGGAGCTGCGCGGCCGCTACCGCCAGGTGAAGTCGGAGGATCGCGGTATGCGCTACAACACCGAGTTGCTGGAGGTGATCGAACTCGGCTGTTTGCTGGATCTCGCCGATGTCCTGGTGGAAAGCGCGCTGGCACGCCAGGAAAGCCGCGGGGGCCACTGCCGCGAAGATTTTCCCAAAAGGGACGACGCGAACTGGCTGAAACATACCCTGGCGTATCAATCGCCCCGTGGAATCGAGCTCAAGTACAAGCCGGTTGTCATTACCAAGTTTCAGCCCATGGAGAGAAAATACTGAGGGATCGGGCCATCTGGCCATCGGGTCATCGGGCCATCGAAAGGCTGTCCGTTGTCCGTAGTCAGTGGTCAGTTGCCGATTGTATTTGGCCATACTTTATAGATCACGCAGAATCACTCACGACGGACGACGGACGACGGACGACGGACAACTGACCACGGGCAGCTTTTCAATGACCCGATGAGCCAATGATCCGATTCTTAGGAGTTCCCGATGCAGGTCACTTTAAAGATCAAGCGCTTCAACCCCGAAAAGGATAAGGATGCCTGGTGGGGTGAATACAAGATTGATGCCGAACCCACGGACCGTTTGCTCGACGCGTTGAATTATGTGAAGTGGTACCGGGACGGCACGCTGACCTATCGCCGCTCGTGCGCCCACGGAGTTTGCGGCTCCGACGCGATGCAAATCAACGGCTCGAATGCGCTGGCGTGTCGAGTGCTGCTCAAGAGCCTGGGCCAGACGATAACCATTGCGCCGCTGCGAGGGTACCGCGTCATCAAAGACCTGCTCGTGGACATGGACACTTTTCTCGACAAGTATCGCAGCGTCAAGCCCTACCTCATCACCCAGGGGCCTGACCCGGAAAAGGAGCGCTTACAGTCGCCGGAAGACCGCGAGAAATTTGATGACACCACCAAGTGTATTCTGTGTGGTGCGTGTACGTCCGGGTGCCCCTCATTCTGGGCGGATGGCGATTACATCGGACCCGCCGCCATCGTAAATGCTCATCGCTTCCTCTTCGATTCCCGCGACGCGGGGGGCGAAGAGCGAATGCAGGTTTTGAATACGCTCGACGGTGTGTGGCGCTGTCGCACCATCTTCAACTGCGTGGAAGCCTGCCCGCGCGGCATCAACGTGACTCGCGCCATTGGCGAGGTGAAAAAAGCGCTGCTGTATCGCAAAGTTTAGGTGCTATTGAGGACTGCAAAATTGAGTGACAAGACCCCCACACCCACCGCCCTACGGCTTGCTACTGTACATGAAAATGTGCGAAGCACTTTGGAGTGCGGTCGCGAAGCTGCCGCTTTGCCCCTTGCCCACGAACCACACGAATCAAGGGCGGAAAGCGGCAGCTTCGCGACCGCACTCCAAAGTGCCTTCGCCACCTTCCCGGGACGGGCAAAGCTGCTATTCAGGAGGCACCGATGGGACTCGACGGACAGATCTCAACTCATTTTTCTCGCCGCGAGTGGCTGGCGTGCGCCGGGGGCTCACTCGTACTCGCCGCATCACCGCTGGGAGCGAATGCGCGGACCGCTAACCCACATCCATCGCGGGCAAGTGCAGGGGACAGGCCCTTCGATCTCGTCATCAAGGGCGGCAAGGTAATTGATCCTTCTCAGGATATTGAAGACCTCCGCGACGTGGCCATTCGCGACGGAAAAATCGCGCGCTTGGACCGCGACATTCCTGCCGGGCAGGCGCGCCAGGTGGTCGATGCCTCCGGCAAGATCGTCACGCCCGGCCTCATTGACATCCACACCCACGTATTCCCCTATGTCGGACCCTACGGAATTGAGCCTGACCCCTATTGCGTAAGGAGAGGCGTCACCACCGTGCTCGACGCGGGCACTTCCGGGGCTTTCACCTTTCCCGCCTTTCGAAAGTTCATCATCCCCCAGGCCGCCACGCGGGTTCGAGCTCTGCTCCACGTCGTTTCCATCGGCATGGTCACCGGCAGCACTCCCCATATGGGAGAACTGGAGGACATCCGCTACTGCGATCCCCAACTCGCCGTCCAAGTTGCGGAGGAGAATCGCGACCTCATTGTCGGTTTCAAGATTCGGTTTTCCGAAAAATACACCGGCCCGAACGACCTGGAAGGCCTGAAGCGGGCGCGTGTGGCCGCCGACCAGGCACGGCTGCCTATAATGACGCACATTGGAGGTTCATTCACGCCCCTCCCTCAACTCCTCGCCTTGCTGAAAAAGGGGGATGTGGTGACGCACTCCTTCAATAGCCGCCCGCACGGGGTCGTCGATTCGGGGGGCAAGATCACTCGGGAAGTTCAGGAAGCACGCCAGCGCGGCGTCCTCTTTGACGTTGGCCACGGCGCCGGGAGCTTTTCCTTCGAGGTCATGGAAAAATGCATGCACCAGGGATTTCTGCCCGACACTATTTCCAGCGATCTTTACAGCGCCAACATTCGCGGCCCCGTTTACGACTTGACCACCACCCTGTCAAAATTTTTGCTGCTGGGTATGAGTCTGCGTGAGATCTTCACCCGCTGCACCGTCAGCGCCGCGCGCACGTTCAACTTCGGCGCCGAAATCGGCACCTTGAAGCCCGGCGCGGAAGGAGACGTGAGCGTCCTCGATCTCGTGTCCGGCGATTTCACCTTTACGGATTCGGATGGCAAGACGCGCCAGGGACGGCAGAAGCTGATCCCCGTTGTTACCGTGCGCGCGGGGAAGGTCTTCTATCCCGTGTCAGGATGATGTTCAGGATCGGCGCAGGGCTCACATTCCAGCCGTGCAGCTTTTACATATCGTTGCCGTGGTTCGAGGAAACAAGGAACGGAAGAATGGGAATCAGAACGGCAAGGTCGGGAAGCCCGCCCAGGCCTATCTGCTGACGTGGTCCGCGTCGAGGACCACTCTTTCGCGTGCACCGAAATATCCCTCACGGTCGGCCACGAAGTCGTCAGGGAACTTTAGCTTGATTGAATCCAATGTCTGCGATCCATCCTGAAGCAATACCGTAATCGTACGGAGTTTCCGGTTGCAGCGGTCCCCAGTAAAAAACCCATGACCAGAGTATGTGCTAAAGGAGACTTCGATAACAAAATGATTTGGGCTGCCGCCGGCGAGAAGTGACCACTCGTTGTCCGGGTCAACATGGGCCATCACCCTTTGCTCGGCCTTGACCTGTCCACGCACTTCAGCTTCAATCCTGATAACTGGGCCGGCGCACTTTGCATATCCCGGGATCGAGGAACTGGGGGCCAGCATGAACGCCAGCAAGTGCGTCAATCGGCCAATCATCTCTTTCTCCTTTAACCTGTCACCTACTTAAGATGCTGATCCAGAAAGGCCACGGTGCGCTGCCACGCGTCCTCGGCGGCGGTTTCGCGATAGCCCAGTTTGTAGTCCGAGTTTTCAAAGCCGTGAGCGGCGTTCGGATAGACCTTCACGTCGAGGGATTTGTGGGCGCTATTCATGGCGCTTTTGAAAGCCTCAACGTCGCTGGCTGTAATGTAGCGGTCATCCCCGCCGAAAATTCCCAACACGGGCGCGTGAATTTTCTGAATGTCCGCCGCATCCGTGGGCAGCGAGCCATAATTCACAACGCAGGCGGCCACGCGAGGGTCATTTACGGCCAGCAGCAGCGACCACTTTCCTCCCATGGACCAGCCAATGGAGCCCATCTTTTCCTTGTCCACGTCGGCGCGCGCGGCCAGGAAGTCGAGGGCGGCCTCCATGTCGCGCAGGGCGCGGTCCGGCGGCGTGCTGACCATCAACTCGTAGGCAAGGGAGGGATCGTAGGCCACCTGGCCGCGGTACAGATCCACCGCCAAAGCCACATACCCTTGTCCCGCCAGCTTCCGAGTCTGTTCCTTGACCCAATTGGTCAGGCCCCAATCCTCATGGAGGACCACGAGGGCCGGGTGTTTGCCGGGTGATTCCGGCGCTGCCAGATATCCCGCAATGGTCTCAGAGCCGCTCGGAAAGGTGACATTCTGGGCTTTGACGGGCGCGGCCAGAGCGGCGGTGGCGATCGTCAAGAAACTCCAGCCCGCCAGCACAGCGATACGGTGCATTCCCAGTCCTCCGTGAGGATGTCATTCATCGGGTCGAGCCCGACGGCGATATTATACTTGAGGGGATGTGGCCCTTGCCGCGCTTTCGTTGCCGGTGTACCCCGCACGGCGGGAATAAACAGGAAGACACCTCATTGGCCGGGCTCAAAAGAGGCTAAGACATGCAGACATCGGTATTCAATCTGGTCATGCTGGCGCTGGCGGGCGTTGCAGGGGCGTCATTTGCCTGGCCGATGAAGCACTTCCGCGGCTGGCGTTGGGAGCATGTATGGATCGGGCAGGCGATAACCAGTAATCTCGCCTTCCCTCTCTTAACCCTTGCCTTTCTGTGGCCCCTTTTTCGGGGCCATATTGCTGAGGTCCCTGCGGGACGTTTCGCAGGGATAGTCATGCTGGGGGTGGCCTGGGGGTTAGGCGGAATTGGCTATGGTCTCTGCCTGGTCCTTTTAGGGCTATCGGTCACTTACTCGGTGATCTTCAGCGTGACCACGATTTTTGGGGCGCTGCTGCCCATGTGGATTGGCCTGCGGGCCCGGCCCGCACACGTCGGAAGCTTCAGCTTGGGGTTGGGCTTGTGTGTCGCGGGAATCATCGTCATAGCCAAGGCGGCGGCGCGGCGGGAGAGGGAGGCTTCGGGTAAGGCGAATACCATCGCGATACTGGCCATGCCGGTGCCGACGCTTTCTTATAGAACCTCCTTGCTTCTCGCCGTTCTGGCAGGTTTTTTTACCGCGGCCATGGGCCTGGCTTTGGTGATCAACGAAAAGCTCGTGAACCATCTGGTCCAGGGTGAGATTTCGCCCGTCCTGGCCCCGCTGATTGTTTGGGTTCCGCTCGGTCAGGGTTCTGCCCTCGTGTCGCTGGTTTTCGGGTTCTGGTGCGCGCGACGCTCCGCCAGCGTGCGCTTCCTCTATCAATCGCATCCCTTGCATAATTGGGTTTTGGCCACCCTGATGGGTGTCCTGGGCTTCGGCGGGCTCTTGCTCTACGGTCTGGGTTCTACCGCTCGCGGACATCCCCCCAAAAATGTTTCGTGGGCGGTTTATATGACGGTTTATATTCTGGCCGGGAACGCCATCGGCCTGCTGACCCGGGAGTGGGAACGATGCTCCCCGCGGACTTACCTGGAGTTGGCGGCAGGAATTGCTCTTCTCCTGGGGGCGATATGTTCCCTCGCCGTGTCCTGATACCGGAGCTAGCCGCGTTAAATTCGTCTGGGGTATTGACCGCGGGTTCGACATAGCAGGAAAAGCGTAAGGCCAAAAGGGCGGTAATCCTGACCTGCTAATCAAGTTCGGTCGGCAGGACTGAAGCGCCTTCCCGGCGAATGCAACAATCGGGCGCTTGGGTTTTGCTTTGGGACAATTTTATTTTGAGCTCCGCCCTTTGGCGGGAACCTCTGGTATACTCGGTCAAGGTTGCGCAGCGTGAGTGCCCTAAATGACGGGATCATTCGGGATATTGTCCGCCGCATCGTTGATACGGCGCAGCCGGAGAAGGTGATTTTGTTTGGCAGTCAAGCACGCGGTGATGCCCGTCCCAACAGCGACTTTGACGTGCTGGTGATCAAACCGTCCGATGAGCCGCGATACCGCCGCTCCATTCCCCTCTACGTCGCGCTGGCCGATCTACCGGTGGAAGTGGAAGTGATGGTCTACACGCCGGAGGAGGTGGACGAGTGGAGTCAAGTTCCCCAGGCATTTGTAACCACCGCCGTGCGCGAGGGGACGACGATTTATGAAAGACGCGGCTGAGCTTTGCCGGGGGTTGCTCCGCAAAGCCAGGAGCGACCGCATCGCCATGGAAGCCTCGCTGGCCGCCCAAGCCTTCGATGCGGCATGCTTTCATGCCCAGCAGCTTACTGAAAAGTGCCTAAAAGCCTTTTTGGCTTATCGTGGGGTGGGATTTCCCTACTCTCACAACTTAACCAAGTTGATTGAGATAGGAGCGGGGATTGATCCGTCGTTCCGCTCACTTCTGCCCACCGTTACGCCCCTCACGCCGTATGCCGTGGAATTGAGATATGATGACGCGTTTTGGCCAACCCAGCAGGTGGCCGAAGAAGCTCGGGTGTCGGCGCTGGCGGTTTGCCAGTTCGTATTGGATCGCTTACCGCCAGACGTTGGGAAATCCGCAGAATAACACCCGCTTCGGTTCCCCTGCCGGAAACTGCATTCTCTTAAAACCGAAGTCATCGGCGTCAGCGTGTCGAAGGCGGCGGATGTTTTGCAAGTGCGCCGCTCCACACATAGGTTTAGAGTACATGTTTTCCAATCTGGTGATTCCTGCGGGAGGGGTCGGATGAATTTCCTTTCAAGGCGTCATTTCCTAAGCAAAACGTTGGGGGCGGGGGCGGCCTTAAGTGTGGGGTCTTGGTGTGGCAGGGTTCTTGCCGCCCAACCTGCCGATGGAGGCGTGACCCGTGTCACGATTGACCCGGACCGTTCAATTTCCACCATCGACCGGAATCTCTTCGGGTCTTTCATCGAGCACTTGGGACGTGCCGTGTACGAGGGGATTTACGAGCCGGGCTCGAAACTTGCGGACTCGAATGGCTTTCGTATGGACGTTCTCAAGGAAATCAAGGATCTCGACGTTCCCATCATCCGCTATCCGGGAGGGAATTTCGTATCCGGGTACCACTGGCTCGAGGCCGTCGGTCCCAAAGAGCAGCGCCCGCACGTGCTGGACCTTGCCTGGAACACTCTGGAAAGCAATCAATTCGGCGTCAACGAATTCATTACGTGGTGCCGGGCAGTAGGGACCGAGCCGTTGATGGGGACGAACTTCGGCACCGAACCGCCGGATATGACCGCCGCGTTGCTCGAGTACTGCAATGTTGAGAAGGGAACGAAGTGGAGTGAATTGCGGCGCGCCCATGGTTATGAAAAGCCCCACAACGTCAAATACTGGTGCTTGGGGAATGAGATGGATGGCCCCTGGCAGATCGGACACATTCCCGCCACCGAATATGGCATCAAGGCTCGCGACGCGGCGCGCCAAATGCGCACCCTTGACCCCACGGTGAAGCTGATCGCGTGCGGCTCCAGTGGCCCCTCCATGCCCACTTACCTCGAGTGGGACCAGCAAGTTCTCCAACAGTGTTTCGATGAAGTGGACGCTATCTCTCTGCACCGTTACTTCGGCAATGACGAAGAAACCGGAGGTGATTCGAGCAAATTCCTGGCCCTGAATCTGGCCATGGACCGGCAAATCGAGGAGATTGCCGCCGTGTGCGACCTGGTGCGCGGCCGGCGGTGGGTGGAAAAGAAGCTGTGGCTATCATTTGACGAGTGGAACGTCTGGTACCGCGCCCGGGGACCGGTATCTGACGATGGCCACCGCCAGGAGGCGCCGCACCTGCTGGAGGAGATCTACAATCTCGAAGACGCCCTGCTGGTGGGAGGGCTGATCAACACGCTGATTCGACGCTCCGACCGCGTTCGGGTGGCCTGCCTGGCGCAACTGGTAAACGTGATCGCACCCATCATGACGAATGAAGACGGCCTGTTCCGGCAGACGATCTATTACCCTTATGCCTGGGCCTTGCGCTATGCGCGCGGCCAGGCGCTGGAGCTCGTTCCCCACTCGGAAACCTATGAAGTGACGGCATTTGCGAGCCGGGGGATTCGACAGGGCGAAAAGATCGCGGTGCCCTACCTCGATGTGGCAGGGACCATTGACGCCGCGGGCAACAACGTCAGTTTGTTCATTTTGAATCGTGACCTGGAAAAGCCCCGCGACCTTGCTGTGTCATGGCACGAAGTTGTCCCCCGGCGGGTAAACATCAGTCAGGTTTTGACGGGGCCTGATCTTAAAGCCGTAAACGGATTCGCGGACCCCAAGCGCGTGGCGCCTCAGAATCTTGAGGCCCCCGCCGTCGGCACCGAGATGAAGTTCCAGTTGCCGCCGCGTTCGTACACGTTGGTCAATGTCAGTCTGGCGTAACGTGGCACGGGCAGCCCGCGCCGATCCATCGGGATCCCGCCCGTGTCTGGAGTTTCTGCATTTTTCACGCGGCGCCGTAGCGCCGCCATCTTGGCGGATCAATGCCGGCTGGAAGCAAGCGCTAAACGGCAGATTCGGACGCTACCTAGCTTCGGGTTTCCTGCCGGTAGGAAAGAAGGCAGCCTATCTGTACGATTTTTCCTACCGGCAGGAAAACGGCGTAGAATTTTCTTGACATGGCATAGGCTCGTGCCTAGGCTGGGAGGGAGGGGGACGGAACGCGGCCCCGCACCAGGTCGCACGGAGGAAAGATCGGAGTTGCAAATCACCAATCGAAAATCGGCAATCGAAAATCGAAAATCATTCGCTGGCCCGATCATCGCGGCTCTCCACGATGTATCAGAAACAAAAGGAGTTCATTGTTTAGCGCCAAAATGTCAAAAGTTTCTATCCCATTGAAATAAAGATAGTTAGCTTGAAATACGGGGGCCGAGGAGAAAGAAAGCGCACGGCTCTCCACGATGTACTAGAAAACAAAAGAGGTTAGCGATGAATGACGAAAACCGCGCAGAAATCGATATCATTGAAATTAAAAGAGTTAGATGATTCTTCGGTCGCCTGGGCCGTGAAGGAAAAGGGGGAATTAAAAATGAGGCGATAAATCCGTAAGTTATTGAAAACACATATAGAAAAAATATCTGTTTTCCGCCTCTCCACGATGTTGATGAAAACAAATGAGTTAAACAATTCTCTCCACGATATTAATGAAAAGAAAGGTAGTTGTGCGCCGGGATAAACCGGCAGGAAGCGCTCGGGAACGAACCCGCGCTTCAAAATGTAGGAACTCGAGGCGCGGGCGTCCCGCCATGTTAACTCATGGCCAAGATGGCCATGCCACAATTAATCCCAAGAGGTGAATTCATGCGTATACGTGCATTTGAAGTACTTCTAACATTGGCGATCATCGCGCCGGTATGGGCGGTCATCGCCGTCGCGAGCCCGGAAGGCGATGAGGCTTTCCTGGGCAGATGGGATATTACCGCGACGGGCACAAAATCAGGCCTGCCGAGGAACTGCTGGCTGGAGTTGACGCGTGACGGTGGAGCGCTCAAAGGGCGCTTCAATCCTGGCGGCGGCGCGGTCTTCGCTCTCCCGCAGGTGGCGATCGAAAATGGCACGCTAACCTTCCAATACCCGGAAGGAAAAACCCCAGCGGTATGGAAAGCGACCATGAAGAGCGCGCACCTGGTGGGAACGGCGCTGATCGGCGGGAGAACCCTTTCCTGGACCGGCGAGCGCGGGCCGGTGTGGCCTACGACTCCGCCGGTGAGAAAGCCCGGCAAGCCGATTGACCTCTTTAACGGTAAGGATGTGTCGGGCTGGCTTTGCCAGGATCCAGGCCGCCCGATGGGCTGGTTTGTCAAAGATGGCATTCTGATGAACGTGGGCAGCAATGCCTGCAACATCTATACCCAGAAAAAGTTCAACGACTTCAAGCTGGAAGTCGAGTTCAACGTGGACCCGCAAAGTAACAGCGGCGTCTATCTCCGTGGCCGGTATGAGATCCAGGTACTCGACGGGTACACCCGCCCGATGGATGTGCATAGCCAGGGGGCTCTCTACGGGTTCATCGTTCCTTCCGTCAAAGCGGACAAGCCCGCAGGAGAGTGGCAGACGTTTGACATAACCCTGATTGCCAACCACGTGACAGTGATCGAGAACGGAACCAAAATCATCGATAACGCCGAGGTGCCGGGGATAACGGGCGGCGCACTCGACGCCAATGAAAAAGGACCTGGCCCGATTATGCTCCAGGGAGATCACGGCAAGGTGCAGTTCCGGAAAGTTCGCCTTACGCCGCTGATCTGAAGGCGCTTTGGAGTGCGGTCGCAGCAGCTACCGCCTTTCTCGTTCTGGTTGAAGCGCCATTGCTGTATGAATTACAGGCGGAAAGCGGTAGCTGCTGCTACCGCCTTCCCCGCACGCCGCAGCAATTACCGGTTTGAACCGCAGTTCCGAAAAGCGGTAGCTGCTGCGACCGCACTCCAAAGCGGGCTGCGCCCGCAACGCCGCGGGATTTGGCGTTTGCAAGGCACACGTTTATACTGGCAGTCCGCGACCCACAGTCCTGAAAGGACGGTTACATGGTTTCGATTTCCCGGCGTAATCTTTTGGCTTCATTACTGGTTTTACCCGCCGCCTTGCGCGGCGATGATAATGGCACGTCCTTATTTAATGGCCACTCGCTTGACGGCTGGAAAGCCGGAGAGCACAAACACTCCTTCCGAGTTGAAGACGGAAAAATTGTGGCCGCCGGACCCCGCGCGCACCTTTTCTACATGGGCCGAGGAGGGAACGCAAATTTCAAGAACTTCGATTTGAAGGCGGAAGTGCTGACGGGCCCGGGTGCGTGCTCCGGCATCCACTTTCACACGGAATTTCAAGCGCAAGGCGCTCTCAAAACCGGCTTCAAGGTGCAAATCTACAACGCCTATGCCGGCGAGGGCGATGAGCGCGACCGCCGCAAGACCGGCTCGCTTTACGGCATCCGCGACATTTACAAGGCCATGGTCAATGATGACGAGTGGTTCGAGGTGCGCGTTCAGGTACGCGACAAACAAGCGCAGGTTTGGCTGAACGGCACGCTGATCGTCGATTACATGGAGCCCGACCCACCCCTGGTTGCGGTGGCGCCAACGCTCCGCGGCGGCGCTATCGCGCTGGAATGCTGCGCCGGGCAACCCAAGGTGTATTTCCGCAATCTTGTGGTCAAGCCCTTGCCCGATGACCTGCGGACACCCCCGGAGCAATTGCCGCACGTGGATGACGTTTACCGCCAGTTGTTGCAAATGAACCAGGACGGGTATCCCGTGGTGGACTACCACACGCACCTGAAGGGCGGGCTGACCCTGGAACAAGCGCTGGCCAACTCGCGCCGCCTGGGGATCATGTACGGCATCGCCGTCAACGGCGGGCTGAAATTCCCCATCACCACGGACGCCGGGGTGCTGGATTTCCTGGCCAGCATGAAGGGCACACCCGCTTTCATCGGGTTGCAGGGGGAAGGCCGGGAGTGGGTGACCCTGTTTTCCCGGGAGGCGATTGCCAAGTTTGATTATATCTTCACGGATTGTATGACCTTCAGCGATGACCGCGGCGTGCGCCGGCGTATGTGGATTCCCGAAGAGGTGGGGGAGATTCCCGACCCCGAGCAATTCATGGAAATGTTCGTGAGCCGCATCGTCGGCATCCTCAACCACGAGCCCATCGACATCCATGCCAATCCCACTTTCCTGCCGGACGTGATCGCGCGCGACTACGATCGCTTGTGGACGCCGGAACGGATGCAGAGGGTCATCGAAGCCGCCAAGGCCAACGACGTGGCGATTGAGATCAACAATCGCTACCGGATTCCCAGTGCGGCGTTCATCCAGCGCGCGAAAAACGCGGGGGTGAAATTCTCTTTCGGCACCAACAACGGCGATCCCGATTTGGGACGGATGGAGTACGCTTTGGCGATGGTCAAGCAGTGCGGCCTCACGTGGCAGGACATCTTTGTTCCCAAGCCGGACGGCCAAAAGGCGGCGCAGAGAAAAGGCAGCTAACCGCTCACAGCTAATAGCCGACAGTCAACAGCAGGGCCGCACAGGTTTTGTTGTGAGCTGTTCGCTGTAAGCTAATAGCTGTGAGCTGTTAGCTGTAAGCTGCGGGCTGTTAGCTGTCAGCTCTCTCCGGCATGATAATCCGATGAGCTTATTTGGATCGAAATCGAAAAAACTGAGCGCCGCGAAGAAGCTCGAAGGGACCATCCAATTTCCGGGAGACAAATCCATCTCTCACCGTTATGCAATGCTGGCGGCCATTGCCGAGGGGGAGAGCGAAATCCACTTCTTCTCCTCGAGCGCCGATTGCCAGTCGACGCTCGACTGCCTCAAGTCGCTGGGCGTCAAAATCGAGCGCAAAGACAACGTGGTGAAGATCGCGGGCGTGGGCCTGGACGGTCTGCGTGCGCCCTCGGGGCCGCTCGACGCGGGGAATTCCGGCTCCACCATCCGCATGTTATCGGGGATTCTCGCCGGGCAGTCGTTTCGTTCCGTGCTGGTGGGTGACGCATCGCTCTCGCGCCGCCCCATGAAGCGCGTGGCCGATCCGCTCACCCTCATGGGCGCCCGCATCAAGACCGCCGACCGAGGCTGCCCGCCGCTCGAGATCGAAGGCGGCCACCTTACGCCCATTCGCTATGAGATGCCGGTGGCGAGTGCGCAGGTGAAATCCGCCATCCTGCTGGCGGGCCTGTTTGCCGAGGGCGAAACGGCGGTGGTGGAAAAACTCCCCACGCGCGACCACACGGAAATCGCCCTGGAGCAGATGGGAGCGGATATCGGCCGCCACCAGCGCACCATCGCCGTGCGTGGCCGGGCGCGCTTGGAAGGGAAAAAACTCTACGTTCCCGGCGACATATCTTCCGCGGCGTTTTTCGTCGTGGCCGGGCTCATCGTTCCAGATTCCAACCTGATGCTGCACAACGTCGGCCTGAACCCCACGCGCACGGCGCTGCTCGACCTGCTGGTCCCTATGGGGGGGCGCGTCAAGGTGGTGAACCTTGAAATCCTCAATGGGGAACTGCTCGGCGACCTGCACGTCGATTCCAGCCCACTCGCAGGGGGGGAAATCCCGGAAGAACTGGTGCCGGGTCTGATTGACGAACTGCCGGCGCTTTCCGTCCTGGGCACGCAAACCCAGCAGGGATTAACGTTCCGCGGGGCAGCGGAACTGCGCGTGAAAGAGAGCGACCGCCTGGCGGCGGTGGCGGAAAACCTGCGCCGCATGGGGGCCGAGGTGGAGGAGTTTCCTGACGGGCTGCGGGTGGCCGGCCGCCAGAAACTGCACAGCGCGGAAATCGATCCGCACGCCGACCACCGCATTGCCATGGCCTTCGCCGTCGCCGCTCTGGTGGCGGAAGGCACGACCGTCATCAAAGACAGTTCCTGCGTGGATATTTCCTTTCCGGACTTTTTCGAAATACTCCAGCGGGTGGCGGGGTGAAGCTCAAGCGACATGAACCAATTTGTGTAGCGCCCAGGCTTTGCTTGAAACGTGGGAGGACTAAATCGACAAAGGATTGGAAGGCGGTATCGGCCGACCGCCGCCCCGGGAACCTCAGAATTGGCCTAATTCTCATAAAGAGTCCCTTTACTCTCCATGATTCTTGAGGAACTGAAGTCGAAGATCGCAATCGTGCTTGGTGCAGGCGCGAGCATACCACCTCTTATAGGCCAACAGGATTTGGTACCGGAAGACCGAGAATATTGACGATGCGGCGGGCCGTAAACTAACTCTATTGAAGCTTCACGGGTCATTGAATTGGAGAGTGTGCGAGAGTTGTCACATCTTAAGGGATTTCAAGGAGCTCGTTGTTTGGCCCCACGACCGGTGTTCGGACTGCGAGAACAATACGGGAAGACCCATGCTGATTAGACCGACACTTCTTAAGGACTTTCGGCATAGAGTTTGGCGCGATATATGGCGCAGGGCTGGACACGTCCTCGCATCAGCAGAGAAATGGGTATTTGTTGGTTACAGCTTGCCGCTTGCAGATGTCTGGATGCTGAGGTTGCTGGCTCAATCCCTTAAGTCCGGCCCACGCAGGTCAGAGCCGCGAAGCATCATAGTTGTGAACCCTGACCGGATTGTGAAACAGAGGTTCAGCCTGTTATTCTCAAATCTCGTGTTCCATGAAATCAGCTTTTCCGAATGGATCGAAGAATGCCGAAGGAATGGGAAAATTTGCTAGTGGAAAAAAATAAGCGGGGCGCCCACTCGGGCAACCCCGCATAAAGATAGCATACAACAATGATTACTTTATATCATCTCACTGCCAGGTGTCAACCCCTAAATGTCCACGGAAATCTGAAATACATCTCACCAGTTCACCAATTTTCACCAGACTGTCGGGGGACGAGTTGCGGTTGGCACGCTGCATGTGGACGACGGGCACGTAGAGCTGTCTCCGGTGGTTCCTGGTCGTCTGCGCTTTGCCGGAAGGCTCGGGAGGCGTTGGCGGCGTGGGGGGGTGTGAACCGGCGCGCAAAATGTGGATGGCGCCATAGTCGGTGTTGATGTGGATCGTGGGCCCGCCTTTGCCATAGCTCCCGGAAATGGAAGGTGTGTCGCCTTCCTTCATCACCTTCAAACCTGGCCCCGAAAAGTCGCACTCCACTTCGCCGTGCCGCGAATCGGCTTGGATTTGAAAATTCGAGCTCGCGGGGAGGGTCAGTTCCACGGCGCCATTTTTCGATTCCACCTGGATATCATGGGTGGGCGGCGTGGAAGTTTGCAAGTTGATTTGGCCGTTGCTGTCGGTGATGTGTAAGCTGTGTTTGAACTCGTTAATGGTGAGGTCCTTCTGGCGGGTCGTAATCTCGAAGGGGCCGTTGATGCCATTGACTTCCATGGAGCCGACCTCCATGTCCAGGCGGCCGGAGAGCTTTTGCGCGGTCATGTTGGTTCGTGAAGATTCGTAGCGCAAGGTTTGGCCGACGTTGCGAAACTGGAGGGCCCCGCTGAACTCGCCGCGGACGGTGACGGTGTCGGAGACGTCGGCGGTCTCGATATCGTCGCCGCGACCGTCGAGTTCCACGCTGCCTTTCACACCGCGGACATCCGTCGAGCCGCCGGCCTTGTGGATTTTCACTAAGCCTTCGATATTGGTGGCGCGCACGTCGCCGTGCTGCGTGGACAGGGTCTGGTCGCCATGCAGGCCATCCACATGGATATCGCCGCGTACGGAACTGACTTCGCAGTTCGTAGCTTTGGGAACGCTCAGGGTCATGTCGAGCGTAAGGCGCCCCCCATTGTCAGCCAGAGACTGTCGATTCGAGCGCAGCAGGTAGTGCCCAGCTTCCTCCACGAGGTCGAGTTTCAGATCGTCCGATATCTTCTTGGCGGCGCTCTCGTCGTCGGCGCGAATGGTTTCCTTGGCCACCACGTCGATGGCGGATTGGTCGGCGCCGCGAATCTCCACATCTCCGCGCTGGTCTTCCAGCAACAGGTGCGGCGTTCCGGTGACGGGATGCGACAAATTCTGCGTGTAGCTGTAAGAATTCAGGAAAAGGTTGGAGATTTCATCGTTGTCACCATGCCATCCCCAATTCTGCCAGGGGTGCAGGACCACCTTGGAGACGATGCTGCCCATCACCAGAATAAGGATCAGCATCACCACTTCACTTCCGGAAAAAAGCGGGGGTGGGATGGTGTCCGGATGGGCTTGCGCCTGCATGTAATCGATGAGCTTGGAAAGCCCCCAAAAGATAATGAGAATAGGCCAGAACTTGGCGATCACTTGCCAGGGATGGATGTTGGGATCGAAATTCTGCCAAAGAAAAATGCAGCCCACGCCAATCAGGGTCAGCGCCCAGAAAATTGATCCACGACGATATGTGTAGACGCTCATGTTTACCTCGCGCCAGTGAACGCCGAAGCTCGAAAGTCAGAAGTCGATGCTCGCGGGCTGTGCCTCCATTTTCGATTTTCGCCTTTCGAGTTTCGGCTCTGCCATCCGCCGTCCAGCCTGCGACCCGATCTTGCCTACTGCCCATCTGCCCACTGCGGACTTTTCTCAGATCCGGGGTCCCTCAGGGGGGCGTGGCGGCCGGGTTACGTCCAAAAGCTTTAAGACCCCAATTACTACCAGCAGCGCCGGCCAGGTCTTGCTGATTCCCCAACCGGGTACGAGTTGATCCAGCAGAAACATTATTCCCAGCACAATGAGGAGGACGGGGAACATGAGTCCTCCTCGATGGTGCGTCGAAAATGAAGGTGTTGCTCCCATGGTTTCTTTCCTACGGTTCCGGCCCGCACGCCGCCGGGCGCGCTAGGCCCCTTGCTTTATACGTTCGAGTTCCAATTCCAGTTCCCGCATTTTGCGTTGGTGCTCCATTTCCTCCACATGGAGCGTCTGGTGAACTTCCACTTCCAGATTGCGAATCTTGGTGAGTTCGGCCATAGCCACGATCAGCACGACCATGGCGAACACCGCCAGAGGAATGAGAATAGGTGACATTGACAATAACCTCCCTGCACGCTGGCGCGGCCGCATTCACGTCAGGCGATCTTATCTCCGGCGTCGCGGCCCTTGGCTCTCGCGAGATCAATCTCGAGCTGCTTCATTCTTGTCTGATATTCCATTTCCCGAGTGCGCATGTCCTGGTGGTACTGCAATTCCTTCTCGCGTATCTTGCGGAAGGCGCTCATGGCCACTGTGCCCAGGACTATCACGACCATGGAAACAAGCAAAAGAGCCATTAGGTGGCCTGGAGAAAAGAGTCCTTCCATTTCAAACCTCCCTCTACTTCTAAGTTCCTATCCCATTGACAACTTTCAGGACCCTGTGCATACCGTTCAGACCCCTTGGCCCGAAGAACCTAGCGCCTTGGCTTTTTCCAGCTCGATTTCGAGTTCCTTCATCTTCTGGAGGTGTTCCATTTCCCTGGTGCGTAATTCTTGCTGGGTCCGCAATTCCTTCTCACGGAACTTGAACCAACTGCCGATGGCCACCACGGCGATAATCATTACCCACAGGCCGTTGCTACTCAGGAAATACATGACATCATGCATGGTTCCCTCCGATTCTTGTGCCCCCGCCACGTTCGAGTCTTTAGGGATTCTTTTGCCGGGTTTTCTCCACTTCCAGCTCAAGTTCTTTCATCCTGCGCTGGTGCTCCATTTCTCGAATCCGCAGGTCCTGGTGGTAGTGCAGCTCCTTCTCGCGCGCCCTGTACCAGAAGACAATGGCCACGATCCCCAGCACCATCAGCATCCCGGCGATGGGGATGAGTTCCTCAGGAATTACCATTGCACACCTCCTGCCGCATTCCGGCGTTCGCATCGATCTGCGCTAACGAACATCCCCGCCGCGGAAAGGCGCCGTGGCGCTCAGCTTGCTGCTTTGCCGGTGAGCTGCTGCGCCTTGGCCTTTTCGAGCTCAATCTCGAGCTGCTTCATTTTGATCTGGTGTTCCATTTCCCGAATCCGCAGGTCCTGGTGGTATTGCAGTTCTTTATCGCGCGCCTTGAACCAATGGACGATGGCCACGATGGCCACAACCATCCCGGTGCCGAAAACCACTCCCGCAATCGGGATCAAAAACGGAAAGAAGGGTAAATTCTCCATAATCGCCAGCCTCCTCGGACTGCCGGCCCCCCGGTCGGCGCCGCCTTTCTGTTTCAGATGTTTTTCGTTGCGCGGGTTTTCTCCAGCTCTAATTTGGCTTTCTCAATTTCCAGCTCTTTCATCTTTCGCTCGTGTTCCATTTCCTGTTGGCGAAGCCGTTGATGCGCCTCCAACTCTTTCTCACGCATCTTTTTCATGGACCCGATGGCCACGATCAGCACAACCATGGCGAAAACTCCCAGGGGGACGACAACCGGACTTAGGTGCATGATGTTCCTCCAGTGGGTTCGAGCTACACGGTCGAGACTACCGCCACTTTACCGCGGGTCGCAGGGGTTTTGCGGTCGAGCGGCATTGCCATGCTCTATCCCTGCTCCCGCTACATTTCGGGGGTTCGATCCCTTTGCCAACCAGATGATCCGGAATGGCCTTAGAGCCCCTTGGCCCCGGGAATATTGCTCGGCCCATCCGCTGGATTCTCGGGCGGGGCCGTGCTGTCCGGAGGTGGGAATCTGGGCCCACCCATCCGGCGCTGCAACAGCAGGACGCCAGCCACAATCAGGATGACAGGCCAGTACTTGCTGATCTGGCCGAAGACCGGCACGCCGAGGTTGTCCAGCAGGAAGAGAATTCCAAGCCCGATCAGCAACGCAGCCCCGATCGGAGCGTTTACTCTCACTTCGGTCAAGCCAAACCACTCCGGCACCGGCTTGCCCATGCTCTTCGCCTTAGCAGTTTGGAAGGAGTCAATCACCATATAGAAGTAGAAGGCCGCCGCGCCCAGCCCGAAGATCGTGTCCAAGGGGCCGTGGACGCGGTCACCCAGAGCGATGAGGGAACCAAAGATCAGGACCTGCATGATCGCCTTGGTGATTTGGCCATTGTAAATGGCCCCCACGCCGGGGATAAATCCCAACCCCAGGGCCACACCGGGACTGGGACCGGTCCCGACTCCCCCCCAGGGGGGAAGAGGATTTTGCAATCGGGTGGTCAGGCAACTTTCGCAGTAAACCATCCCGCTTACGTCCCGTTTGCAGTCGTTACAGAGGGCCCGTCCGCACTGCCCGCAATAAGCGAAGGCGTCATTTTGAGGGTGATTCGCGCATTTCATGGTATTTGACTCCTTCCCACCTTGGTAGAGGCGGGCTGGTTCCCGATCGTTGGTAGTGCCGGTTCGCTTCTGGCTGCCACCTCGAACCACGCGCCTTCGTTGGCGGCCATGGTTCGATCGGACGGCGCGCCCTGCGAGGAACCGCCTGCCGGCGCCGCGGGCTTGGGAGTTTCTTCCTCCTGACCTTGCGGCTGGCCGCGCAATTGCCGGAAGCGCGACTCAATCTCCACCACCATACGCAGGTCGTAACAGAACTTCTCCACGCGTGCGATCATCAAGTGTCCTTGGCGGTCGGCCCGCCCAACCCAGGTGCGGGGGTTTAGATCCTCGAATCGCAAACTTCTCAAATTCAGCCCGGCGGCGTTGACGATGATTGAAAACGTGAACACGGTCATGGCAATGGGGTACGCCACCCGGGGTTGCAGCGCAGGCCGGAGGAACGCAATCACCCGTTCGACCCAGGTGGGTTCGCGCTCCCCGATGGTGGCCATCAGGATCTTGGAAACAAGCCAGGGCTTGGGTTCCACATCTTCCGCCGCCCGGCATAACTCCAGCGCATGGCGGACATCCCCCATCATCTCGCGGCAGGCTGCGCAACCGGTTAGGTGCGCTTCTACCGTCGATCGAAGGGAGGGATCCAGGAGCCCTTCCAAGTAATCGCTCGCCAGGTTTTCAATCTCCAGATGCGTCATGGCTCGCTTCCCGCCTCTGCGGGGCCTCTCATACCTTCCATACGCTTTAAGACCCGCGCAAGTTCCAATCGACCCCGATTTATTCGTGACTTAACCGTACCCTGGGGGACCCCCAGCACCTGGGCGATTTCCACGTAATCCAGGTCGTGCAGGTCCCGCAGGACCACCGCCTCCCGCAAATCCGGGGAAAGCCGGTCCAAAGCCCGCTGGAGTTGGTCTTTCCGCTCCCGCTCCTCCAAGTGGCCTATGGGTCCCGCCCCCGGGCTGGGCCTTTCCACGAGCGTGTCCAAATCATCTTCGATGGATCCCGTCATCCGGTCCTTTTTGGTGCGCCGGTAGTGATCTACCAAGTGGTTGCGTGCCACTCGGTGCAACCAAGTGGAAAACGACCCCTGCGCGGCGTCAAAGCTCTGCAAGGTCTGGAAAATCTTAATGAAGACCTCTTGCGTCAGGTCTTCCGCTTCCACGGCCCGGCCCGTAAAGCGGTAACACAAGTTATAGATTTTTCGGGTGTAGACACTGAGCAAGCCTTCCCAGGCGGAGTTCTCGCCGGCGAGGCACCGATGAAGCAATTCCAAATCTTGGTCCACTACGCCGCACCTCAACCGGGAGGAAGGCCATGCCACCCCTGTGCGATGCCCCGGCCAGCAGAGCGCAAAAATGATCCGGCGGCATTGTAGCAGAAGGAAGCCCCGCAGGGGATATTGTGTGTGGTTCATTACGGAGCACTGCTTTGCACACCGGGGGGTAATTTGGCTTTACTGCCCTCGGCCCCTGCAGAGGTAAGAGCAGAAGGACTCTCATCGAAGGTTACAGTGGATTTGCCCCCGCGTTTTAGGTATAGTTTAAACAGCAAAGGGCGTTCGTTCCATATAGGGTTGGGGGGAAATCAGCTTGCGAACTCGGCTGCTTCTTACTCTTGGTATCTTCGCTTCCATTCTTTGGTTCTTCAACACCCTCAAGACTGCCTCAGTGCCCCCGCCCCAGGCGGCGGTGAAGCCGGTGGACTTCAATCGCGACATTCGTTCCATCTTGTCGGACACCTGCTTCAAGTGTCACGGCCCGGATGAAAAGCAGCGCATGGCGAACCTGCGGCTGGACGACACGGAAGGCTTGTTCGTCGACCGCGGCGGCTACCGCATTATCGTTCCCGGCAACGCCGCCCAGAGCAAACTCTACCAAAAGATCAGCTCCAAGGATGAATCCTTCCTCATGCCGCCGGTTTATTCCGGTCGAACACTGACGGCCAAACAGATTGAGCTGATCAAGGCGTGGATTGACCAGGGAGCAAAGTGGGAGATGCTCTGGTCCTTTGTCCCTCCCAAGCGCCCTCCCGTCCCCGAAGTGAAGGACAAGGCGTGGCCGCGCAATCCTATCGACAACTATGTTCTGTCGCGCCTCGAAGCGGAAGGGCTGAAACCCTCGTCGGAGACGGACAGGGCCACGCTTCTGCGCCGGGTCTATTTTGACCTCACGGGCCTCCCTCCGACGCCCGCGGAAATTGACGCGTTTCTCGCCGATTATTCCCCCGACGCCTATGAGAAGCGCGTGGACCAGCTTTTAGCCTCCCCGCATTACGGCGAGCGCATGGCCATGCCCTGGCTCGATATGGCGCGGTACTCGGACACGCACGGCTACCACATTGACTCTCTGCGCGACATGTGGGCGTGGCGCGACTGGGTGATCAAGGCCTTCAACCAGAACATGCCCTACGATGAGTTCACCATCGAGCAAATCGCCGGTGATCTGCTGCCGAGCGCCACCCAGGACCAGAAGATCGCCTCCGGCTTCAATCGCAACCACATGATCACCCTGGAGGGCGGCGCTATTCCTGAGGAGTATCACGTCGAGTACGTGGTCGATCGCGTCAGCACCACTTCCACCGCCTTCCTGGGCCTCACCATGGGGTGCGCGCGTTGCCACGATCACAAATTCGACCCCATCACGCAGAAGGATTTCTATCGCTTCTTTGCTTTCTTCAACACGGTTCCGGAGCGCGGCCTGGATGGCTTCACGGGCAACGCCGTGCCGGTTCTGCCCATGCCTTCGCATGAGCAGCAACAGCAAGTTGATGACCTGAAAACGAAGATCGCCGGCACCCTGGCTGCCCTGCCGGAAAAGGAAATCCTGGCGCAGCGGAACGATTGGCAGAAGTCAGCTCTCGCTTCGCTTCCCGAACCCACCCGCGAGGGCCTGGTGGCTTACTACCCCCTCGACAGCGACTTGACCGATGCCTCGGGGTTCCATCACGACGGCAAGGCGGTGCGCGGCGAGGCGGTGTATGAGGAAGCCGCCGTCGCCAAGGGGGCGGACTTCAGCCCCGAGACGCAGGTGTCTTTCGGCAACAGCGGCGATTTTGAGCGCGCCCAGCCGTTCTCTCTCGGATTATGGGTAAGGCCCGGGGGCGTGATGGCGATCAATATCCTGCAAAAACGCGATGCCGGAGAACACTGGCAGGGATGGGAGCTAACTGACGACACACCGACTTACGATGGGCGCCAGACGCGCGAGGCGCATATCGTGGTACGCCTGGCCAACCGCTGGCCCGACGACGCGATCGAAGTCCAAACCAAAGACCCCGTACAGCTTGACTCGCTGCGCCACCTGCTGATCGAATACGACGGCTCGGGAAAAGCCTCCGGCATTGAATTCCACTTGGATGGCAAGCGGGTGGAGGCCACCGTCCTCAAAGATCATCTCAGCGGCGATTTTGGCACCGCGGCCCCGCTCGAAGCCGGCGACCAGAATCTGGGAACACCCTTCGAAGGCCGCATGGACGACCTGCGAATTTACAACCGCAGGCTGAGCGATTCCGAAGTCGAGGACCTGGCCATTCGCCTGCCGGCACGTTCGCTGCTGCTGGCGCTGGACGGGCGGCCGGCGCCGGAGATTGCCGCCCTTCAACCCGAGAAGCCGCCGGAGGAAGTCCAAATCGGGATGGAGGATAAAGCCGAAACCAAGGAAGCGAAGGAAAAGGCCCTGGAAGAAGATCGCCAGACCCGCCTTACCGAATACTTCCTGAAGAACGGCGCGCCAGAGAAGGAGCGCCAACTTTACGCGGAACTGAAAGATCTGCGAAAAGAAAAGGACAAGCTGGAAGCCGCCATTCCCACGGTCATGATCATGGCGGAGATGAAGAAGCCGCGCGATACATTTGTGCTGGGCCGCGGCCAGTATGACAACCCCAAGGAGAAAGTCTCGGCGGGCGTGCCGGCTTTTCTGCCTCCCATGGCGCCGGGATTGCCGATGAACCGGCTCGGCCTCGCGAAATGGATGGTGAGTCCTGGCAATCCACTCGCTGCGCGCGTGGCCGTGAATCATTTCTGGCAGGAATATTTCGGCACCGGCATTGTGAAGACATCGGAAGACTTCGGATCGCAGGGTGAGCAGCCCAGCAATCCCCTGTTGCTCGACTGGTTGGCCACAGAATTTGTGCAGACGGGATGGAACGTCAAGGCTATGCAGCGGCTCATCGTGACCTCGGCCACCTACCGGCAATCGTCGCGGGTGACGCCGGAACTTGCGGAGCGCGACCCGGAGAATCGCCTGCTGGCGCGCGGCCCGCGCTTCCGCCTGCCGGCGGAGTTGATCCGCGACAACGCCCTCGCAGTGAGCGGCCTGCTCGACGACCGCATCGGCGGACCCAGTGTTTACCCTTATCAGCCCAAGGGCTTGTGGGAAGAGATGGCATTCGGCTCGGGATTCAGCGGGCAGACCTACGTGGAATCGACCGGGAGTGACCTCTACCGCCGCAGCATGTACACCATTTGGAAGCGTACCGTCCCGCCCGCGGCGCTGGTTACGTTCGACGCGCCGGACCGCGAAAAGTGTACGGCGCGACGCTCCGTGACCAACACGCCGCTCCAGGCGCTGGTGCTTTTGAACGACCCGACCTATGTGGAGGCCTCGCGCTTCCTCGCCGCGCGCATGTTGACCCAGGGCGGGAAAACGGAGGCAGGGCGAATCAACTATGCCTTCCGCCTCGCGACCGGGCGCATTCCCGATCCCCAGGAACGCGCCGTGCTGGTGGAGGCGGCGCAGGAAGCGCTGGCCGATTACCGCCTGCACAGCGACCAGGCAACGGCTTTGCTGAACGTGGGCGCGTCCAAGTGTGATCCCAAAATCGACCCCCAAGAACTCGCAGCCTGGACCACCGTGGCCGGCATAATTCTGAACCTCGATGAGACGATTACCAAGGAATGAAGCTGACAGCCGACAGCTAACAGTCGACAGTAAGAGCTAACTGTGAGCTGTAAGCTGTCGGCTGTCAGCTTCTGGAGCAACCTATGATGGACCCCAAAAGAACTACCGCAAAAGACTTGGCGCTCTCCATGACGCGGCGCCATTTCTTCCGGCGCAGCACGGCGGGGATTGCCTTGGGCATTCCGGCGCTGGCGTCGCTGTTGGCGGACGATGGCTTTGCCGCGGCGGAGGGAATCGATCCCAAGACGGGCGGGCAACTGGGCTTTCCCAATTTCGCGCCCAAGGCCAAGCGGGTCATCTTCCTGCATCAGTCCGGCGCTCCCTCCCAGATCGACTTGTTTGACCACAAGCCGAACCTCGCCAAAATGAAGGGCACCGACCTGCCGGATTCGATTCGCATGGGCCAGCGCATCACCGGCATGACTTCCGGCCAATCGACCCTGCCCGTGGCGCCGTCAATCTTCAACTTCGCCCCGGCGGGGAATTCCGGTGCGCCGCTAAGCGAACTGCTTCCCCACCACGCCAAGATTGTGGATGATATCGCCCTCATCAGGACGGTCTATACGGATGCGATTAATCACGATCCGGCGATAACCTTTATTCAAACGGGCTTTCAACAACCGGGCCGCCCCAGCATGGGGGCGTGGGTCAGCTACGGTTTGGGGAGCGAAAATCAGAACCTGCCGGCCTTCGTGGTCATGATTTCGCAAGCCAACGCCCTCAATCCTGACCAGCCGCTGTTTTCGCGCTTGTGGGGCAATGGCTTTCTGCCCTCGAAATACCAGGGAGTGAAGTTTCATGCCGGGGGCGACCCCGTGCTCTATCTCTCCAACCCGCCGGGAATCAGCCCCACCACGCGCCGGCGCATGTTGGATGGCGTGGCCAAGTTGAATCGCCTTTTGGCGGAAAAGTACGGCGACCCGGAAATTGAGACCCGTGTGTCCCAGTACGAAATGGCCTACCGCATGCAAACCTCGGTGCCAGAACTGATGGACCTGTCGAAGGAGCCGGCCTCGACTTTTGAGTTATACGGGTCGGATTCGCGCAAACCCGGAACCTACGCCGCCAACTGCCTGCTGGCGCGGCGCCTGGCGGAGCGCGGCGTGCGCTTCGTGCAGCTTTACCATCGCGGCTGGGACCAGCACAACGACCTGCCGCGCGACATCGCCCTCCAGTGCAAGGGCGTGGACCAGGCTTCCGCCGCATTGGTTATGGACCTGAAGCAACGCGGCATGTTGGACGACACGCTGGTAATCTGGGGCGGAGAGTTCGGCCGCACCGTTTATTGCCAGGGCAAGCTCACCGATACCAACTATGGCCGCGACCACCATCCGCGCTGCTTCACCATGTGGATGGCGGGCGGCGGGGTCAAGCGCGGCGTCGTCCTCGGCAAAACCGACGACTACTGTTACAACATCCTCGAAGACCCGGTGCATATCCACGACCTGCAAGCCACCATCCTCCACTGCCTGGGCGTTGACCACACCAAGCTGACCTACAAGTTCCAGGGACGCTATTTCCGCCTGACCGACGTCTCCGGCAATGTGGTGGATAAGGTGCTGGTGTAGGCCGGAAAGAACAGTAGGCAGTAGGCAGAAAGCAATAGGCAGGGAGCAACTTGTATTTCATGTAGGCCACCGCTAAGAAGCCAGAACAGGCCAGGATAGGACGCAGTGACAGAGATGTTGCCCGGGTTCGTGGGGCGCCCCGATGCCTCGGGGCGCCACCCGCGTGAGGGGGCGTCAAGCCTCAGGCAATAAGGCGAGCCGTGACGCCCACCTTGGCGCAAGCCCTGGCGAGCGCGGCGTCCGCGGTCATTACGGAGCAACCCTTCATAGCGGCCACCGCCACATGTAAGGCGTCAAGAGTATGGAGGGGAACCGCCAGAGTCGCGAGCCACTCGCGTGCCTTGGCAAAGTGCGCGCCCTCCACTGCCAACCGGCTATAGATGCCTTGTTCCAGATGGGATTGAAAGGCGGCAAGGATGCGGTGAGCATCGCCCCGGCGCATTTCGCGCGTGCGGACTTTTCGGGCGATGGCGGATACGAATTCCAGTTCCACCAGCGAGCTAATCGCCCGTTCATCCGCTTGGGCCAACGCACGCTGTGCCTGCCCGCTCAGCGGTTCGGGGCAGTAATAGGCGGCCAGCACGCTGGTGTCAACGTAAATCAATATCGGCTGCCCCGGCGGCCTTCCCTAAGGTCTTCGCTCAATGCCCGGCCCCGCAGTTTCACCGAGGCCCGGAGGCCGCTCAAGTCGGGAAGGGGCGCCTTGATTCGCTTGGGACGGACGAGCCTTCCCACCTCGACGCCCCGGCGCAACACAATGACCTCATCTCCTGCCTGAACCTGCTCCAGCAGGTGGCGTAAGCGTTGCCGGGCTTCCCGTATACTGACCCTTTGAGTGCTCATAGGCGACTCCATGTACACCTGAAGTGTACACGATCGCGCCTCGTTCGCACAAGGTATAAGAGGCCAAGGTAAATCGCTCGCCGGTCAACGGCGGAAGCCTGCGCCCCGCTCGTTCGTTCGTCAATCGTCAATCGAAAATCGTCAATCGACAATTCCTTGCGCCCCTACTTGACAGTGATGGATCGAAACCCGGAAGCGGTGGAAAAAGCCCTCATGAATAAGGCGTGAGTGGCACAGGCACTCCTGCCTCCTGCGAAAAAACCTCCAGGATTGTCATCCTGAGCCAGCATTGGGGCGGCGAGGAAAGGCGCCCTGCCTACTGCCCGCTGCCTACTGCCTGCTGCCCTGTTCCAGCAGGGGCAAGCTGGCTGCCGCCACCGCCTGGCCCACGCGGCGGGTGGATTCATCGGGAAGATGCAGGGCCACCTTCGCGGCGAGCGCCGGGAACTCCTTCTGGAGCACTTCCTGGGCGCGCGCCAGGATGATGTTCCCGCCCTCGCCGGAGGTGACACGTCCAAGGATCAGCACATGCCGCAATTCGTAAAAATCCGCATAATGGGCCACGCCGTAGCCCACATAGCAGCCGATGGTTTCAAAGATCAGCCGCGCGCGTTCGTCGCCCCGGTAGAGCAGCTCCTGCACCGACTTCAGCCTCTCGGCGGGGCCCAGCTTGGCGTCGAGCGCGATGCCCGCGAGCGGCGCGAGGCGGAACACCGCTTGCTGCGAAAAATAATTTGCTCCCACGCCCTGATCGCCCGACCACTCATCCACGGGAGCCTGCGGGTCCAAATCCACCGGGCAGAACGCCAGCTCATTCAGCCAGGTGGTGAGCTCGCCCGTGGGCGTTACGTAGCCGCCCGCCTCGCTCGACCCGAGTGCCATGCCCAGCACCGACACGTCACCCAGCGACATGGCGCCGGCCAGCGCCGTCACTTCCCCGTCGTTCACCACGGCAAACGGAATGCCCCCCCAAGCCTTTTGCAAATCCACAAAGAGGTTGCGAATCTGCGTGTCAAACAACGGCTTGGGGACGGCCCGGTAAAGCGAGCCCACCCGCGGCCGGTTGTTGATGTACACGCCCGCGGCGCTGCCGCCCACGGCGTCAACCCGCGGCAGGTGCCGGGCGGCGGATTCGAGCGCGGTATTGATCTGGTCAAAGTGATAGCGGGGGTCAGTGGCATTGCGCGGGTCCCAAACCACCTCTTCCGTGTACACGGGTTCGCCGTCCTTGACAGCGGCGACTTTTCGATCGCTCGCCCCCAGGTCGAAGCCGATGCGGCAGCCTTCCAGGTGTCCGCCCAGGCGCACCGTGCCCTCGTTGGGCGCGGGGATTTTGTCGGCGTCGGTAATTTCCACGGTGAAGGGATGCTCGTAGACATTCGCCATAAAATCCGCGTCGAACGTCCGCGGCCCTCCCCGCGAGTAAACCCGCCTGATGTGCGCGCCGACACTCGGCGGCCCTCCGACCATCACGCGCCAACCACCTCTTTGCCAGAGCAGCATCTTGACCAGGCGCTCGGCATAAGGAAGGTTCAGGTCGGCGGACTCCGAGCCTTCATCCAAGCAGCGCGTCCGGTAGACGGAAAGCGATTGGTCGCCGCGCTCGAGCCCGATCACCAGTGGTACCCCGCGCCCCGAGTTATTTATGAAATCACAAAAATCATGATTAAACATGACCGCCGGTGTAAATGTTTGGTGCAAGGGTGGAATGAATTGAGGCTTCGAAAGCTGCATTGGTTCGTGTACTTTCAATGCTTCCTCCAGAAATCCTTACAATCTCATTGGCCGGAAGGATTCCGGCCATCATGATAATTGCGTCAAAGCCCCGGGTCAAGCCAGTAAGAAATCGTTGGCTTGGGATGAGCCAGGCGCGACTTCTGAACATCTAAGAAAGGGGCCAGTTTCATCGCGCAGAATGGCGTATCCAACTTCTTTGCATGTCCCATGGACAGCGATGAAGATCCGTCGTGAGGAGCATTTATGAGCAACGACTTTTTCAATATCACGGGCATTTTCAAGACCAACACGGATCTCTTCAGGAGAGCCATACAGGGGATTCCCCCAGATCGGCTGTTGGACAGGCCGGGAGATGATTCGAATCACCTCCTATGGATTGCCGGGCACGTTGTCGTTCATCGGGCCATGGTCCTTAGAATCCTAGGCCAGGAATGGACAGCTCCATGGGAAGGGTTATTCGTTCGAGGCGCCAAGCTGGCGGCTCCCGGCGAGTATCCCCCCATCGAGGAAATCGTGGAGGCCTGGGATGAGGTATCTCCCCGGCTGTCATCGTCTCCGGCAAGCGCCTCGCCGGAGTCGCTGGCCGAGCCGGTTTCCAAAGGAATCACTTTGGATGGAAAGACCAGCGGAAAAATCGCATTTCTTTCGCTCCACGAGACCTACCATGTGGGTCAAATGGCTTATTTGCGGAAGTGGCTCGGATTTGGGCAGGCCGTGGGATAGAGGCTGTCCACGGCCGGTGGAGAGGGGCGTTTTTCGCGAGTACTTTATGTCACAAAGTACTTGACAAGACTTTTGAGCTTTGGTATACACACACTCATGCGATGTGCCGGACCTGTTCGCTCACGCCGCCCTCGACCCGCCCCGCTGCATGCGCACGCCATCGAGGACCTGCGCTTCATCCGCGAGACCATGGAGAACGCCGCCTCCTTCACCGCCGTTCCAGGACTGGGTGGAGTGGCGATGGGCGTGACGGCGCTCGCCACGGCATGCGTGGCTCCCCGCCCCGCGAGCGCCGAGGCCTGGCTGGTCACCTGGCTCGCTGCGGCGCTGTGCGCTTTTGCCCTCGGCGCTCTGGCCCTTTACTGGAAAGCGCGGCGCGTGGGTACGCCTGTCCTCACCCAGCCCTTCCGTAAATGCCTGCTCAGCCTGTTTCCTCCGCTGCTCGCGGGGGCGGTGATCTCCTTGGCGATTTACGGCACGGGACAGGGCCACCTGCTGCCCTGCGTCTGGCTGCTTCTATACGGCGTGGGGGTGATATCAGCGGGAGCTTTCTCCGTGCGCGTGGTTCCCGTGATGGGGCTGTGCTTCATGCTTGCGGGAATTGCGGCGCTGTTTTGCCCGGCTGCCTGGGCTAACGCGGTGATGGCCGCGGGATTTGGCGGACTCCACATTGTATTCGGAACGATCATCGCAAGGAGGTACGGTGGCTAGATTGAACCCCCTAAGCGGGCATCACCCGCCAGAAACACGAAGAACCGACCGCGTTGCCCTTCGGGAACGCGGAGAGGCGACTACGCCCGCCGCGGCGGAACTCGATCGTCTGATTCACGAGCGCATGCGCCTGGGAATCGTCAGCGCCCTGGCGGCGAATGAATCCCTCAGCTTCAACGATCTAAAAAAATTGCTCGCCACCACAGACGGTAACCTGAGCGTCCACGCGCGCAAACTCGAGGAAGCCAAATACCTCGTGTGCGAGAAATATTTTGAAGGCCGGTTGCCCAAAACCGTGTATCGCCTCAGCCCCGCCGGGCGGCGCGCGCTGGAACGTTATCTGAATCAGATGGAAGCGCTGATTGATTCTATGCGCGGGCGCTAGGCGTCACGGCAAAAAATTTTTGGCTTAGCACTTTGTGTTACAAAGTACATTGCGTAAGAACGCCGCTGGCGCCGGAACCGGGCCAAGCGGCAGCTTTCTCCACGGAGACATCGCATGACGAATAGCAATGGAGACCACCCATTCGCTCCCCGGCAATCCGGCCTGCACGTGGCGATGATTATGGACGGCAGCGGGCGCTGGGCGGAGGCTCGCGGACTGCCACGCGCGGAAGGTCATCGCGCCGGCCGCGCCGCGGTTCGACGCGCTGTCGAAGCTGCACTGGCGCATGCCATCCGCGTGCTGACCCTCTTCACCTTTTCCACCGACAACTGGGGCCGGCCGGAAACCGAAGTTTCCGAACTGCTGCGCACGTTTGAAAGTTTTTTCCGAGTGGATGCCCCGGCCCTCGCCGCTCTCGGCGTCCGGGTAACCGTCATTGGGCGGCGTGCCCGCCTGCCGATTTCCTTGCGCGAGGCGATCGAGAAGATTGAAGCGGCAAGCGCGTCGGGAGAGCAATTGCACGTCCGGCTCGCCATTGATTATTCCGGCCGGGAAGCGATCCTCCACGCCGCGCGCCATTTCCAACAAACAAGCGACGACTCCGCCGAGGGTTTCACCCGCCTGTTAGCGGAGGCTGAACATGCCGGCGAGCCCGTGCCGGACATCGACTTGCTGATCCGCACCGGCGGCGAACAGCGCCTGAGCAATTGTCCGCTCTGGGAGATTGCTTACGCCGAGTTGTATTTCACTTCGTGCTTGTGGCCTGACTTCGGTCCCGCCGAGTTCGATGCCGCAGTGCGGGAGTTCGGTGCGCGCCATCGCCGCTTCGGTCGAATCCCGGTGGTGGTGTCGTGATTCGTGAAGTCCGTGGCCGGTCAGTCGCGCTTCAACCGTGAGAGGAGGGTAGTTACATGCAACACCCCTGGTTCAAAGAATGGGGTTGGATCTACCGGCCCCTGGCGTGGCCCGGCTGGGTGGCCGTGCTCCTCACCGTGATGTTTTGCGTCCAGGTTTTTGTCGCTGTGGATCGGCATTCCCACTCGGCGAGCGACACGCTCTATGGAATTTTTCCCTTCGTCGTCCCAGCCTTTGGCGTCCTCCTTTGGGTCGCCTCGAAGACATCGAAGACGGAAGGGCATTGAGACCCTCAAAGTCCGGCGAAGCGGGACAACGTGGGTCCCGATAAGTGAAGCCTATCGGCGCGCCGCCTGTCTGGACTCCACCGCCAGCAGAGTCAGGTAGTCATCGGCGAGCAGGCCTTCGTAGCCTTTCGGTGTGCCGTCCCACCTTTTCCAATCCTTCGTCTTGCCGTTCGATCCGAGGCCTTGAAATCCGCCCTCTTCATAGGCACGCAAGATGGGGAACAGGATTCCGTCGCCCTCCTCCCGCCGGCCAAGCTGGTAGAGGGCCGTAATCGTGTAGTACACGAAACAAGCCGTGGCTCCGCCATTCTCATAGTTCTGGAAGGCATCGGAGCCGTCTTCCCTCTCGGGCTCGCCACCTTCAACGCCGCCCACGCCATAATCTTCTTTCCGAACCGGAATAAGGTTGCCGGGCAATCCCAGATCAAAGCGCGTGTACCCCACCTCACGCATCTTTGCCAACATGCGGTCCATAATCTGATTGGCTTGGGGGGGCGGGACCAAGCCGTAAGTTATCGCCATCCCATTGACGAAAGTAAAGTAGTAGTCGTGGATTTTCCCCGCTGGGTCCTTCCAGCCCGCGAGCACTCCCGTGGCAGGGTTGTAGAACGTGGTGGCGTAGGCGGAACGAAGTTTCTCCGCGCGGGAGGCGAAATAGCTCTCGTCCTCCGGCTTTCCGGCAAGTCGAGCCACCTTGGCCATTTCGAGGCAAGCGCGATAGGCAAGGACGTTGGAATAGGCATCCTTGTAAGTGAACCAGATGGTGTCCCACCAGTTGGCGGGATGGTTCCGGGGCCACGGCCCCGACTGACGGGTCTGGGGATACTCCAGCAAACCGTCTCCATCGCTGTCGAAGGCGAGCATCCTGGTGGCCCACGCTTGCAGGGCGGGATAATTTTTGTGCAGCCACGCTTCGTCTTGGCTGCCCAGAACATAATCGGCGCCCGCAATCACCAGCGAGGGATAGGCATCGAGGAAGTCGTAGGCGGTCTCGTCCGGGGTCCCGCCGTTGTATCCCTTCATCCCGCAGCCCTTCAGCCCGCCCAGGTAGCGGTCCAGCGTCTGGCGCAAGATATCGAGGGCGGTAAGACCTGGGGCCAGAGGCGGAGTGCGCAACGCAACATCGCCGTACTCCCAAACGGTAATGGCGCACACATCGCTGGCCGTATTGTTGGCCAGCGCGCGCCAGCGTGGACTGAGTTGGAACATATTGAGAAAATTCCGGCGGAAGCCGTCGAAGCGTGGGTCGCGATCGATTTGCGGAATCTCGGGGTGGATGGCGACCACGTCCAGCGTGTATTCCACGTGCGGCGTAGCCGTTGAGCCGCCCGGAAAAGTCACCCGCAGGAATTTCTGGTCCTGCCGCGGTGCCGGGTACGGCACGAGCTCATAGCCAAGACTCAGGCCGGGTGGTGCGCTCGCGGTGATGCGGAAGGTCCCATGGTCAGGCAGGTGAAGCAGGGCCGGCAGGCGAACGCTCCCGTCGTCATTCATCAGACCGAGAAGCGTCGCATGACAGAGCTGGAGATCAAAATCCAGCACCAGTGGGGGAGTGGGTCTCTTGGTCGAGTATGACGACTCGAAGCGAATCTGGCGCGGTGACGCACCGAATATCCACGCAGGCGGTCCTTTGCGCGCCGCACCGGCCTGCCAGTATTCCACCCTTTGCCCCGCGCGCTGCACCTCGATCGTCGCCGCCGCGGCTGGGGGTGAGACCAGGAGATTCCCCGCCAGCTTACCTTTACCCAGGGAATCTACCGCCAACGCCTTGAGAGCCGGCCGGTCCGGCGCCAACTCCACGCGGACGAAGTGTGATTGGTAGTTTAGCGCATTTGAGGCTCCGGCCCATGCCTGCGGCGAAAGGAGGGCAAGGATTAGAAAAACGAACGTCCAAATCGTGCGCATAAATCAACCCTCAAAGCCATGCGAAGATATAGCCGGAGTTCCCATTTCGGCCTCCCGGCGGGTACGAGTATATGCCCATTTTTCTTCGATGGAACCATTCCGTCGCTTAGTTCTCCGTGTACGACCAATCCTTATCTGTCGCCTTTTCAATAACATTCTGGCATTTCTTGATAAGTCATTTGTTTTGATAAATGTACTGGGTAATTCTTTTCACGCCGCATTGTTTTCATTAACATTCGGGCTTTGAACGTATGAATATCATGCAAGTGCGCTCCCCGCTCCCAGCGATCTGACAACTTATTTAAATTCAACATGATGAGAATTCGGGCGGGGCTTGAGAATTTCCTCAAATCACACCTAAAAGCCTTTATTTTGAATAACATTCTGGCCTCGAATGACCACGGACGGGGGAATCTCCCTGCGATTTCTGCTGGAACCCACTCCCCAATCCTAACCGCCGCCCCGGGCCGCAGCGCTGCGGGCGCCCACGGGTGTGCAATTTCACCCCGGCATCCCGTTTATTTTGTAGCCTAGCACGTTTACGGCCATCGCCCGGAAAAATAGTAGGCAGAAGGGAGTGTGCAATTTTGGTACCCTCCCTGACACTCGAGACCTTCCCGCAGTTTCTCGGCACTCCTCACTGCCCCCGGAGGGCGGTCGACGGAGGAGACCGGGCCGGGGGCATTTCTTGCCGGCGGCCCCGCCGGATTGATTCTGTGTTTGCATGCTTGACCAATCTTGCATGGTAAACTGAGGTGTGAGGGGGGGAACTACTGAACCGCCAAGGAACCAGCCCGCCCGGTCCCCGCCCCCCAAGGCCTCATTAGGAGCGAAGATTATGGATACAGCGGCATTAAGCGCGGAGATGCTTCTGGTTGTGAACTCGGCCGAGGAGATTCTACGCCGTTTCAGTGCTGAGGAAAGCAGAGTGCCGGTCCTGGCAGGCGGATGGTCATGCCGGCAAGTGATCGGCCACCTGATTGATTCCGCCTCGAACAACCATCAGAGGTTCGTGCGGGCGTCGCTCCAAGACTCTCTGGAGTTTCCCGGCTATGACCAGAAGGGTTGGTCGAGTGTCCAGGCCGCCGAAGAAGCCGATTGGTCCCTGCTGCTGGCGCTTTGGGTGAACTACAACCGGTATCTTGCGCACGTCATCGCTCACCTGCCGCCGGCCAAGCTGGAAGTCCCTTGTCGAATTGGCGGGAGCGAACCCGTGACGCTCAAATTCCTGGTGGAAGATTACCTGCGGCATATGGTTCATCACCTCAGCCAGATCGGGGCTGTGCCGTCGGGCCCATAGACCGGCTGGCGCAGCAGTGGTAACGCGTGATCTTGAAGCCTTGCTGAGACATTGATGTTTCGTGTGTCCAAAAGGGCGGGGTGGCGCTGACGCTCGAAATTGGCCCTCCGCGCCGGTTCCCCCCTGAGCCGCAATGGGGAGTTGACACCTCATTACATTGTAAGTACATTGTAGGAGGGTGCCCGTGCTTCGCTTTGAGTGGGACGACCGCAAGAACGCGCAAAACCGGCGCAAGCACGGAATATCCTTCGAGGAGGCGCAGACGGTTTTTTTCGACGAGCAGGCGCTTCTGATCGCCGACCCCGACCATTCCGAGCAGGAAGAACGATTCATCCTTCTCGGGCTCAGTAGCGCGCTGCGAACCTTGCTGGTGTTCCATTGCTATCGGCGAGAGGGGGATGTGATACGGCTTATTTCCGCGCGCCGAGCTGACCGGCAGGAGCGAGAGGAGTACCAGAATAGGTGGACACCATGAGGGAGCATTACGACTTCTCGAAAGCTAAACGGAATCCATATGCCCGGCGTTTAAAGCAGCAAGTGACCATTCGCCTTGACCATGACACGGTAAATTACTTCAAGCGTCTGGCCGGGGAAACCGGCATTCGTTATCAAACGCTGATCAACCTTTACCTCCGCGAATGCGCCTCGACGGGGAAGAAACCCTCCAGCACATGGGCGGCCGCACATGCGAGCGGATAGCCGCAACCTGTTTAGCAAGCTGTCTTTTATGTTTGCCGTAGGACTTCCGGACGCCAGGGGATAAAATAAAGCGATGAAGCTGGTCTTCGCCAAGTTCCGAACGTTCCGCGAGGCGGAAGCAGCCACGCGTGACTATTACTGCCGGCTTTCGCCCGAGGAACGATTGGAGATATTGTTCCAGCTTCGGGCCATGGCGCACAAGGAGAGCGATGCCACTTCCGGAAGACTGGCACGCGTTTATCGAATCGCTCAACTCCAACGGGGTTGAGTATGTATCGGTCGTGAAGCGCTGATCCTCAACAAAAAGATGACGGGCCGGACAAAAGACAAAGCCGACCTCGAAGCCCTGGGCGCGAGCGAAGAGCGATAGCGACCGGCTGGACAAGTTCCGCCGCTCTCCCCAATATGGTGACCATCCCAGCGCGGCTCGTAGCAAACTGTCGAATGTCGCCGGAGGGTGCGGATTGGCTCAATCGGCTTCCATCCACCCTCCGAGAGCTTGAGCGCCGGTGGTCGGTTTCCTTCGGCGTGCCGTTTGATTGCGACGACGTGAGCTGCGCTTGGGTCGCACCGGTGGTGCGTGGGAACGGAACTACCGCGATTCTGAAACTTGGCATGCCGCATATGGAGGGCGAACACGAGATCCAGGGGTTACGCTTCTGGAACGGCGACCCAACCGTGCGCCTCCTGGAAGCCGACGATTACCTGAATGCCATGCTCCTGGAGCGTTGCGAGCCGGAGACGGCGTTGCGCGCGCTGCCGGAACCCGAACAGGATATTGTCATCGCGCGGTCGTTAAATCGACTTTGGCGTTCGCCCTCGCCGCCCCACCCGTTCCGCCCTCTGTCTGTCATGACTGCGTATTGGAGCAAGGAGACACGATGCTCGGTGGAGCGGTGGTCCGATCCAGGTCTCGTTCAGGAAGGGCTGCGCCTGCTCGAAGAACTACCGCGCACTGCGCCCAGCGAGATGCTGCTCGCGACCGACCTGCATGCAGGCAATGTGCTTCAGGCGCAGCGAGAACCATGGCTGGTCATCGACCCGAAGCCGTTCGTGGGTGACCCGGCCTACGACGCGACGCAGCATTTGTTGAACTGCCCTGAGCGCTTGCTCTCCGACCCCGACGCGACCATTTGCCGTTTCGCAGACCTCCTGGGCGTGGATCGCGAGCGCGTTCGCCTATGGACGTTCGCGCGTGCGGCGGCGGAGCCGCGAGACTCGTGGAAAGATGACCGCCTGACGGCCCTCGCCCGAGCGGTAGCCAACTCCAGAGTCTCCTGACCCATTCCGGTCCGAAACAGGCTCCTTCACTAATGCCGAGGGGACACGCCGCCTGCGACTTGCTCAAGGCGTTCGAGGGTGTCGGGATATTTGCGGACGAGGAGTACCAGCGCGGCGGCTTGCGGATTGGGCTTGGCGCGGCCCTGCTCCCACTTCTCGAGGGTTCGCAGGTTGATGCGTAGTTGGCGTGCGAACACGGCGCGCGAGCAACCCAATTTCTGGCGCGTGCCCCGAATGAGCTTTGCGTCGACTTTCGGAAGTGGGGCCGGTTCCACCTTAAAGCTGCGGAGGGTCAGCTTGCCTTCACGGTGGCTCTTCATCGCCGCCACGCCTTCCATCAACTCGCCAAAAATATGTCGCTTGGTCATGGCCGTATTCTCCTTGATCCCTGTCTTCTCAGTTCCCGTTGGGCTTCCCTCGCGTCCAGCTCAGCTTCGATTGCAGCTTTCAATGCCTTCTTTTCTTTCGGCGAGAGGTCCGAGGCTTCATTTTTGTTGAATAGAGTCATCAACCAAACTTGGGACTCTCGCGCGAAGTAATAATAGATAATCCGCAAGCCACCCCGCCGCCCTTTACCTCGTCTGGGATCGGCCCAACGCACTTTACGGAAACCGCCCGTGCCCGGCATCAAGTCTCCCACTTGGGGATTGCGGGCAAGCTCGTTTTGCAAGGCTCGGTATCCCTCGTCGTGGAGATACTGGGAAATTTGCCGGGCAAATACCGGACTTTCGATGAATTCCATTCTTGTCCATCATACGCCATTAGCGTATGGTTGTACAGAGGAAAACAGCACGCCGATATATCGCGACGCTACCTCTTCCTTCAGCAGCGGTGCGCCCCCGGGGCCGAACGCCGTTCGGCCCTACCCCGTGTCCCAAATCCCGTGTCCCGAACCCCTAATCCCCAGCCCCCAACCCCTGCTCTTCCACCACCTTGGCGGTTTCTTCCCACTCGCGCATGAGCCGGGTGATTTCGTCGCGTCCCTGTTCGATCAGCCTGGCGAGGCGCACGCTTTCCTCGGCGCTCTTGAAATGGGCCGATTCTTGCCCGTAGCCCTCGATCTCAGCTTCCAGGCGCGCCACTTGCTCCTCGATCTCGCGGCAGCGATCCTTCATCTGCTGGAGGCGGAGGGGATTGACCTTTTTCGATTTTGCGGCGGGCGCCGGTTCCGGCTGTGCTGCGGCATGTTTGCCGTCCCGCGCGTGGTGTGCCACGGAGCGCTCCGCCACCAAATCCGGCAAGTCGGGCAGGGTGAGATCGATCTCCTTCCCCTCCTTGCGCCACAGGTAATCCTCGTAATTGCCGGGGAAAACATTCACTTCCCCGCCGCCGATTTCGAACACTCGCGTGGCCAGCTTATCGATGAAGTAGCGGTCGTGGGAGACAAACACCACCGTGCCGGTATACTCCTCCAGCGCTTCCAGCAGCACGTCTTTGGCGCGCAGGTCGAGGTGGTTGGTGGGTTCGTCGAGCAGCAGGAAATTGGAGGGGTGCAGCAACATGCGGGCCAACGCATAGCGATTGCGCTCGCCGCCGGAAAGCACGCGGATGCGCTTGAACACATCATCCTCGGTGAACAGGAAGCACCCCAGCAGGCTGCGCAGCTCCGTCTGCGTGCTGAGCGCCATGGGCGCGGCGCGCATCAGGTCGTCGAGCAGGCGCGCCTCCGGATCGAGCGCCTTGTACTGGTCCTGGGCAAAGTAATCCGCCTCCACATTGTGCCCCAGTTTGAATTCTCCTCCACTTAATGGTTCGATGCCCGCCAGCAGTTTGATGAGGGTGGATTTGCCCGCCCCGTTCACGCCTACCAGGGCCACGCGATCGCCGCGGTCGATCATGAAGCTCACGTCGCGAAACACTTGCTTCGAGCCGTAGCTCTTGGCCACGCGCTGGAATTCCGCCACGCGCCGGCCACTCGGCTTGGGCTGCGGAAACTTGAAGTGGATGGCCTTCTCTTCCTTGGGAATCTCGATGCGATCCATGCGCTCGAGTTCCTTGATGCGGCTTTGCACTTGCTTGGCCTTGGTGGCCGTGTAGCGGAAGCGGTTGATGAACACTTCGAGTTGTTCGATGCGCTCCCGCTGGTTCTGATAGGCCGCCTCGATTTGGGCGCGCCGCTCCGTTTTTTCCTTCAGGTACTTCTCGTAATTGCCGCTGTAGAAATGCACCCTCTGGTTCCAGATCTCGACCATCTTTTTCACCGTGACGTCGAGAAAAAAGCGGTCGTGCGAGATCAACACATAAGCGTGGGGATAATCGTGCAGATATTCTTCCAGCCAGTTGCGGGCCTCGAGGTCCAGGTGATTGGTGGGTTCGTCGAGCAGCAGCAGGTTGGGCTTTTCGAGCAGCAACTTGGCCAGGGCAATGCGCATCTGCCAGCCGCCGGAGAATTCTTCCGTGCGCCGGTGCCAATCGGAGGGGGGAAATCCCAGGCCTCCCAGCACCATTCCCACTTGCGCTTCCAGCGAATATCCGTCGCGGTGCTGGAACTCGGTATCAATGGCGTGGAAGCGGTCGGCCACCTGCTGATACTCGGGCCCTGACGGATCAATCTCGCCCATCTTCTCCATCAGGCTTTCCATTTCCTGTTCCATGGAAAGCAGATCGCCAAACACCGACATGCACTCCGCCATTACCGAGCGCCCGGAAAGCGTCAGACCGTCCTGAGGAAGGTAGCCGGCCGTGACCCCTTTGGCAAAAGTAATCTCGCCGTAGTCGAGGGGCTCGAGACGCGCCAGGGCCTTGAGCAAAGTGGTCTTGCCCGTGCCGTTGGCGCCCACCAGGCCCACGCGATCGCGCGGCGTGATGAGCCAGTCGAGGTTTTCAAACAAAAGCTTGGGGCCGAAACGTTTTCCGGCCGCTGAGAGTTGGATCATAGGAATAACGGAGGTTCAACAAGGCGGCGCACAGCGGTCATGGATAAAATTTTACTTGACAACCTATTAATACCCCTTCTTTCCTATTCAAAACTGAGTGTCCATTGTTTTCGATGCATTGTTGCGGCGGACTCGGGCTTGATTCCGGTCAAAACGTCCACATTCCGCTAGGCAGGGCAGAAGCCCAGACCTTACCTCCTCGCGCACATCTTTCCCTCAATTTAAGCATAGCAGTTTTTGCGGACTCTTCGCAGGCTTTCAGGGGAAGGGAGCCCCTGGCACTTACCTTTTTATTCGCAACGATTGCGGGGCATAGGTTTAGGACCCACGTCCTGAAAGGGCCGGTTAACCTGATATTTACAGACTTGCTTCAAATCCAATAATCAACAACTTACCCTGTCAAGCAATTCAAAGATGTTACTTCCGTTTACTTGACACCCTCCTCCGTCAACAGCATAATCGCGGCCCAATAGAACATGCGGCGAGAGGCCGGCATGTTCCGCATGGGTCTAAACGCCGAGTTGCCGGACGTCCCGGCCGATGGCCGCGACCTGCGCGTAAACCCTGAGAATTCGCGAGGGGAGAACCTCGGTTGCCGGACCCACTCCCAGCGTCGCCGCGCATCTTTACCCATCTCGACGGGCGGGTCCCCGTGCGCTGCCACGAACACTTGGCCGTCGTGGAGCGTGGCGGCGCCTCGCGAGGCTGGGGGGCGGAGTTCCTAAGCGAAGGTCTGCGCCTGGGTCACCGTTGTTCTTACCTGGCATCCGCCGCCCTGCACTCCGGCATGCTCACGCGCCTCCGCGAACTCGGGATAGACGTGGAGCGGCATTGGGGTGACCAGACGCTGCAATTCCCGTCCGAGGCGAGGGATGCGGCCGATTTGGTGGGTTGGGCCAAGAGTTTTTTTGCCGAGGCCGAAAACGTTCACGCTCCGGCCGTCCGCTGGCTGGAAGAGGGGGTGGGGGCAAAGCCGGCAGGAATTTCCGTGCCCCAATTCTTTGCAGCGCACGCGCGCTTGAACTATCTGGTCAAGCAATATCCCAGCGTGGCCTTATGCGAGTACGATATTCAACAACTGGAAATACCTCACCTGTTTTCCGCCATTGCCGTCCATCGCCACCTTTTCGTGGAAGGCACGTTGGTTCGGGATAACCCGTTTTACATACCGGCGGAGAAGTTTCTCGCCATGAGTCCGGAGGATCGCGAGCACGATCTTCGCGACGTCTTCCGGGAAGTCGGGTTTGACTTGGAGAAACTGCTTTCCATCCTCGCGGGTTATGGCCAGCTTCAGAGGCCGGCGCCGCCGGGGTCCTGAATTCATGCTGTCTTACCCTCAACGCCGCACTATCGCGTTGTGCGCAGCCGCTGTGGGCCTCGTGATCGGGGCTTGCCTCCGGTGGGGGCCGAGGCCACTTCCGCCCCTCTCCCTGTCTCCGGTCGCCGTGCGCTTTGAGGGAACTGCGGCTTTCGAGTTCACGCGGGTGGTGGCGGAAGAATTCCCTGACCGCGTCACGGGCACGCCGGCCGCGCATCGGGCCGCAAATTACTTGGGCACCCAGCTCAGCAATACCGGCTACGTTGTGACCCTCCAACCCTTTCGCTTGTGGTTGCGGGGAAAATCCGTGGAAGGCGAGAACGTGATTGCCCAGTCAGAGGGTGATTCCCGCGAAAACGTGGCGATCATCGCCCACTATGACAGCCAGTTTACCTCTCACCAGGCCGCCGAGGACAACGCCTCCGGGGTCGGTGTGCTGTTGGAGTTGGCCCGCGCCCTGCACCAAAGCCCTCACTCGAAGGGACTGATTCTGGCGGCCACCGGCGCTGAGGAGTGGGGAATGATCGGGGCGCGGGAACTGACGGATTTCCTTAAACGTCATCACACGGTGGCCGTCATTTCGATCCAATACGTCATGGCCGGTCCGCCGCGCTCGGTGAAAATGGACTGCATGGGGCAGTTTGCGGGTTACACGCCGCTCTGGCTACGGCAAATGCTGGTGGCCTCTGCCCGCGCGCAAGGCGCCGCCATCGAGCAGGCTACCGGACGGCGGGAATGGTTCGAGCGCGCGCTGGAAATCTCCGAGCAGGATCAGGGTCCGCTGCTCCGGGCGGGCATTCCCGCCCTCAACGTCGGAATTCTCTCCACCCAGATGGAGTCCTCACGCCGCCGCCACCACACAGCGGAAGATGTCTTTCGGGATTTCGATCCCGCGGCATTTCAAATGCTCGGCGCCACGGTGGAGCAAGCGGTCCTCAGTCTCGACCGGCTTCCCTTTTTGACGGGAGGAACCAAGGGCTCATTTGCTTCCACTTCGGACCCTACTTCCGGGTCGATGGCGCGGATGCACGGTGGGGGCGCCAACGACTTCCAAGTTACCACCGGCAGTTACTTGCCCGGCAGGCTCGTCTACGCCATTCAACTCCTCTTGCTCTTGCCGATTCTCCTGGCAGCTTATTTTGCCGCGCGCAATTTCGCGGCCTGCGATTGCGACTTGCGCGGATGGAGGTTTCTTGATCCGGTAAGCTGGATTATCCCACCGGGTCTGGCCACCCTGCTGCTTTACGGGGTGACGGAGGTAAACCTCCTGCCGCGCTATGAGCTTTATCCCGCTACGCCCAAAGACCCGTTCCTTTATCACCTGCCTTTAATAGTTCTGGCGGTGCTGGTAGCGGTAATCGTCGGAGGGTCCGTGGAACTGCAAAAACTCCGCGCGCGTGTGGATGCTCCTCGCGTGCCGTTCGCGGTGAGGAAAGGCATTCTGTTTATATGGGCGGCCATGGTGGCGCTGGTGGGCTTCTTCAACAATCCCTATGCGATGTGGCTATTCCTGGGTGCATTCGCCTATGCCGCGGGGCTGCTGCTACCGCCGCGCGGCGTGGTGCGGAGAGGCGTGAATGCCGCCCTGCTGATCGCTGCCGCTGCGCCTTTCGCCCTGCTGTTCTATTCCTTCGGCCGGGAAATAGGTTCCGGGTGGCGCACCGTCTGGTACCTCGTGCTGCAAACCGCTTACGGAGTGTGGTCGCCTGTGGCCATCGCCTTGTTCCTGATGGCCCTGGTGCTGGAGGTACAGTTGTTTTGGATTTCAGTTCTGGCAAGAGATCATGGCGCTGAGTCGCAGTCGTGAATTTGAATGACCGTCCCATCGCCTCGGTGGGCGAACAAATTGTGTCTCTTATTTTCCGCTGGAATCGAGGGATGCGGGCGGGGGTGATGCCTGTTCGAGCCCCGAAGGGGCGAACTACCACAGCCCAGGCCAACGGCCCATATGCGCTAACTTGAGCTGTTTGGGCTCGAAGTGCCCTGGCGATTTCCCAGAACCCCGTATCTCGGGAGTTTGAATGCGTTAGGCACTTCTACGGTAAGGCGACTTATCGTCAAGTGGCAACGCTGGGGCAGCCGCGGATCTGTATTTACTGCGGTCTATTACCGCCGCTTGTGAAATGGCCTATCTCGCAGTCCGGGAGTCCGCGGCAGTCCCGAATATTCATTTATTGTGACACGCGGGTGCAACGATTGTACAATTCGGCACGAGTTCACCCTGGCGACGACCTGCGAGATTCCTATGCCTAACTGGACCAAGCTGAGTACCTACCATGATCAAAAATGGAAAAGCTTTGAAGAGCTTTGCTATCAGCTTGCTTACCGACTCTATTCCTCTCGCGGCGAGTTTTCCCGCATAGACGATTCAGGTGGTGGAGACGGCGTCGAATTCTACCTTTCCTTCCCTAATGGGGCCGAATGGGGATGGCAGGCGAAGTATTACCTTCCAGGGTCTAGGTTGAATGAAAAGAATAGAAAGCAGCAGATTGTCCGGTCGTTCCGGCGGTCGTTGAAACTGCATCCGAAGCTGACGAAATGGGTACTTTGCACTCCGATGGTCTTCACGGGTGCTGAAATCCGCTGGTTCAACTCGAAGCTGAAAGGCATCAACCCCAAGGCGCGGGCGGAACGCTGGGACGGAAGCAGGTTCGATAGCTTCCTGACGGATCCCCGAATGGTTGGAATCCGCACGTTCTTCTTTGGCGACCTCGAATTCACGGCTGACTGGTTTAAGCTCCAGGTCGAAGGTCAATTAAAAGCCCTCCGGGACAAGTTCACGCCGGACCTCCACACCGAAAGCGAAGCCGACCTGAGAGCCCATGCCTTACTCGCAGACCAAAAGCTCCTGGTGCATCTGACGGAGCTTCGCAAAGTAACCGAGGGGCAGCTTTCCGATTACAGAGAAGCTCTAGACAAAGCTAAGCGGGTTAACGTTGAGAAGGAAGCGGGTTCTGACCTCAATAGGGCCACAGTGCTTAGGACTGAGGTGGAGACAATTCTCTTGAGGGCGTTAGGTTCCTTTGAAGGACATACCCAACTTATTCAAGACGGACGAAGCCCCGAAATTCTCCCAGGACAGCTGAAGGCGCTCGTCGATGAATTGGATACAAAGACCGTCGAGCACTATGAGGCAGTACGAAAATGTGACGAGCGCTTTTCGCAGGCCTTGAAATCTAAAACGGAGGAGGAAGCCAAAAAGTGCAAGGACCGTTTTAGGTCGTTAATACGCGACATATCCGAGCCCTCGGATAGGGCGCGAGAAATACTCAATGTCCTATATGAGGCTTCCAACTACCTGAGTAAATGTGCGCAAGCATCTCTCCATTTCTTGGGAGATCCAGGTCTTGGAAAAACGCACCTAGTCTGTAATCTTTGCTCAGAACGTGTCCGAATGAATCTCCCTGCGATACTCCTGCTGGGTAAACGATTTTCAATAGACCGCGATGTAAAAAAGGAAATACTGGAATTCTGTGACATTCCTAGTTCCTATTCGTTTTCTGACTTCCTCTCCGCTCTCGATTCTTACGCATTCGCCCACAGAACAAGAGTCCCAATTATTATCGACGGACTCAATGAAACAAAAGACCCCGACCTTTGGGCAAGTCAGCTCGGGGGCATCGAGGCGGTGGTAAAGGGTTTCGAGAGAGCTGTGTTGATTACTACGTGCCGCCGCAGCTACCAATCTGCAATTTGGAAGGGCGAGCACCCTTCCCATTTAGCCTTCGTAGATGGCTTCACTCCTGAAAATCTGGACCACGCCGTCGAAACGTACTTCAACTACTACAAAATAAGGGCAACGCTAACGCTGTCTTCGTTAGAGCAATTCAAGAATCCTCTCTACCTAAGGATTTTCTGCGAGAGTGAAAATCCCGAGCGCGCCGTGGAAAAGTTGGCTCATGTCGGTGACCAATCCTTTCTCCAAGTGTTCGAAGCCTTTTTGAGTAAGGTGAATGAGCGGGTATCCGGACGCCTTTCAAAGCCTCCGCACGCCAATCTGGTGCAGAAGAAACTTCTGAATTTGGCGCGATATCTCTGGACACACAATGCACGGCACGCAGAATTCGATATGGCGGTTGAGTTGATCGACAACAAACAAGTCGATGAGGTTGATTGGGAAAAGTCATTTTCGCACATTTTGGAAGATGAAGGGTTGCTGATCACGAGAGACTGGGTTTCCCAGCATGCTGGGCAGTATGTATCCTTTACCTATGATCTTCTTGGCGGTTATCTGATGGCCAAAGCGTGCCTTGATTCTCTCGATAAAAAAGGCGTCAAGAGCTTCGTTGGATCGCAAGACTTCAAAATTCGTCTGGTTGGCGATGAATACAAGGAGCTTCACCCTCTGCATGAAGATATCCTCCGGTGTATTTGTGTTCTGCTGCCGGCAAGTGGAGAAATTTATCTGCATGAGAACAGCCCAAATGGCAAGGCGTTTTCTGCCGGAGTCCACGCACTTTTTGAAATGAACCCCCGTTACGTGCGGAAGCAAGACACTTCAACCCTTCTTGAGCTATTTAATATCCCCCAGAACCGGCAGGCGTTGCTCTCTGAATCGCGAGGTACGGCATTCAGCCCCCGACACCCGCTCAATTGGGAATTTTGGGGCTCGCTTTTGAACAAACTCACGGTTGCCGAGAGAGACCAAAGTTGGACGGAGTATGTTCGTCAACATGCCACTGCAATAACAAAAACGGTCGCGGACATTGAGCGACAGTGCGTCCAAAGTAAGACTTTCAATTCACTCGAGGTGCAACGTCTCCGCCTCGCTGCGGGATTTTTGCAATGGCTCCTGACTTCAACGGGCCACCAAATTCGTGATCTTGCGACAAGAGGCCTCTACTGGTTTGGGCGACGCTTCCCCGAAGATCTATTCTCGCTGACTGTTCATTCTTTGCAAGTGAACGATCCGTATGTCCCTGAGCGGATGCTCGCTGCCTCATACGGGGTTGCAATGGCTTTACGCAAGTCTGAAGAAGGGAAGGAATTTGGGAAGCATACGCTTCCGGATTGTGCGCGGTCTCTTTTCACCGCGATGTTCGCAAAGGGGGCCAAGTACGCCACTACGCATGCGTTGATGAGAGACTATGCGAAGCACACAATCGACATTGCGATTCTCAGGCACCCCAACCTCTTTATCGAGGAGCATCGCAAACGAATCGAGCCTCCATACGGTGACGGAGGAATTCGACGCCTCCGCAAAGGCCGTGACCGAAACCCTAACGCTTACCGAGATGGGAATTGCCCTCTCGGAATGGATTTCCACAATTACACACTTGGCAGACTGGTGAGAGGCCGGGAGAACTACGACTTCAGCGACGATTCGTTCAAAAGGGTCGAATCTCATGTGTGGTGGCGGATTTACAGCCTTGGGTATTCGCTTGAGCGATTTGGGGACATCGACAAGCGCATAGCGACGGAGTCTTGGCATTTTAATCGGAATGAAGAGGACAGGTCACGAACGGACCGTTATGGGAAAAAATACGCCTGGATCGCGTTTTACGAACTGTACGGTCTGTTTCAGGATAGGGGGCTGCTTGATGCGGATTCAGAACCAAGGCTCAGCGATGTCGACATCGAACCGAGCTTTCCAGATCCTCCACATCCTACCCCAGTCATAAACGAGTCCTTCCTCAAGTCGAGTGATCTTCCGCCCCATGAATGGGTCCATCGCGGCCCCGTCCCTGATTTGTCCTTGTATTTAGTTGTGCAGGAAGTGGACGGCGAGCACGGCCCATGGGTTCTTCTTGAAGGATCCGTTCACCAAGAAGATGAAGCGATTGGCCGGCGGATTTCAATCCAGCTCTTGACCCTATTTGTCGATCCTGGCTCGGCGGACCGCTTGACAACTTTGGTTCAGACTGGCAAGTCGGAGGGCTATTGGCTGCCACGAACCGCCGAGGTCTACTATTCCTTCATTGGAGAAATCCCTTGGTGTGGGACCATCCCTAATGATGAGAAGAGAGAATTGGAATTTGTTACTGCAATTGAGAAGCGGATGGAAACCACACAAGAAGTTAGCGAAAGGCTACGATGGGAGGCGATGTTGGTCGGCCTCCATCGCAGTTATGGGCTGAAAAGTCCTGAGACCGGGACGAACGAACGGAAGGCTAACAGAGAAAGCCGAAAGCCACGAGTCAAAGAAGCTCCGACCATAGAAAAAATCTCCGTTATGCTGCCAACATTGCGCATGGCATGGGAAAGCTATCATACGGTCACGACGCCACATCAGGGTGACGTCGTTGCAAAAAACATTGCTCAGGCTCTGGGGTTGTGGGTCGGGTTACCATCCATGGACATGTTTGACCCTGAGGGCAGAAGGGCTGCAATAACAACTGACTGCGGCGATCATTGGAGAAATGGTCAATCATTCGTTTTTCTCCGGAAGGACTTATTCGACAAATTCCTCACAATGAAGGGGGTTGCGGCGGTTTGGGGATTATGGGGACAACGTGATTACCCTGCGAAGCTTTATCAGCTACATGCCGCCGGGCAAAGACAGGATCTGCGTAGAGTTGAATTCAAGGACGTATATTCGCCCAAATTATAGGCGGCGGGTGAACTTTTGGCCCGAATGCTTCGCGACGCATGAATACTTGTGATTTTCCGACCTTTGGAGTTGCGTCCCGACAATGGCCCCCGGGTCCTACCGATATGCAGCGGAGGTAGACCCGCAGCAATCCACTTGGCCGTATTACGCCCTACCTGTAGATGTGCAACCCCTGACGCCTCGGAAGTCCGCTTCGGGGAAGTTGGAATCCAAGGTCACGCTTGCCCATTTTCGCCCGGATGAAGGGCAACGGTCCCCCGCACAGAGGATTCTGCCTCAAGTTAGCGCTTATGAGCCAACGGCCTGGGTCCAAGAACCCCTTCCCGTCTGGTCCAACCCCTGAAAGGGCGGCATACCGTTCTGTGTCCACGCGGACGGCCATCGAGGCCGGGCCGGTGGCCTTTATCACGCCCTTTCAGGGCTTGCGGACCGGAAATAGGCTGAACGTTCTTACCCAGGCCGTTGGCCTGGGCCTCGAGTTTCTACATTTCGAAGCGTGCTGATGAGAACTTCCGCCCTCGCCCCCTTGGGGGAGAGGGTGGCTCGCAGCCGGCGCTTTCATCAGCCGGGGCGAGACGGGTGAGGGGGTCCAAACCAAACGCGCTCAATCCAACGCGCCCGGTAGCGACCCCTCAGCACTCTTTGCGCGAATAACTCCGGGGCCTGCCGAACTAGACCGTTGGGGAGCCGCAACACGGTGTACCTAGGAAGGTGTGCATCCCGTCGCGCATCGCTCCGCGCTGGGCTCGGCTGCCCATGCACACCCCCGTCGAGTTCGACCATCAGGCGTCGCTCTAGACCGCAGAAGTCAGCATGGAGCCTTCAAGGGTTTGACCCCCTCACCCGGCCGGCCCCGGCTGATGAAAACGCCGGTGGCCGGCCACCCTCTCCCCCAAGGGGGCGAGGGCTGAGATTCCCGCATTCGACCGTTCTCTTTCTTTCATCATTCACTTCATCGCGAATGTAGAAACTCGAGACCCAGGCCGTTGGCCTGGGCTGTGGTGGTTCGCCCCTTCGGGGCTAGGAAGCCCTACCCTCCATTTCATGATCACTCCCTTGAATTAGGACACCCCGAACCGCCATTTTTCTACACGCGGATTCAATACAATTTGCTAAAATAGGAAATTGCACATCAGCAAACACCATGGACTATGATCAACTAGGAAGTTTCTTGGAGGTGGCGAAACTGCAGAGTTTCTCCCGCGCGGCGGAGAAACTGTTTCGTACGCAACCCGCCATCAGTGCGCAGGTTCGCCTGCTCGAACAGGAATGCGGGGAAAAACTCTTTGACCGCAGCGGCAAGAAGGTTTTGATGACGCCCGCCGGGGAGATTCTCTATCGCTACGCGGAGAAGATGCTTCTGATGCACAAGGAAGCTCTTCAGGCCATTGCCGAGTTGAACCAGACGCCGCGCGGCAAGCTCTTCATCGGCGCCAACGAAGCCACTTGTCTCTACGTTCTGCCCAAGACCTTTGCCCGCTTCAAGCAGCTTTATCCGCTTGTGCAAATCAGTATCTACCGGAACTTCAGCCACAAGATCCTCCAGAAAGTTCAAGAGGGCGCGGTAGACCTGGGAATCGTCACCCTGCCGATGACGGCCACCAATATGGAGGTGATCCCGGTCTTTCGCGATGAAGTCCAGGTGGTGGTGCCCAAGACCCATGCGCTGGCCAAGAACAAGAGCGTGACGGTGGAGGAACTCGCTCAGCATCCTCTGATTCTGCCCAAGACCGGCCACACGCGCGTGGTCATTGACCGCCTGTTGCGCGCACAACGCGATCACTTGCAGATTTCCATGGAGCTGGCCAGCGTCGAAACCATCAAGAAATTTGTCGGCGCCGGCCTGGGGATTTCCCTGATCAGCCGGACCTACGTGCAGACGGAAGTCGCCGCGGGCCTGCTGAAGTTGATCCCTCTGGACGGTCAAAAAATTTATCGGGAGTTGGGCCTGGTCTATCGCCGGGACCGCTACCTGTCACTTCCCACCAAGGTTTTTATTGAAGTCGTGCGCGAGACAACCAAGACCGCCATCGCCAGCGCTTCCCCCACGACGACGAATACGGGTACGAATCGCTAGCGAGACGGAGCGGCAACGCTTCCGGTTCGCTAAGCTCAGCGGGGCGAGTTATTGCCCGCGGGGGTGGAAAGGATGCGGCGATCAGAAATGTAGCGCGGACCTGTTTTGTAGGTCCGCGGCTTGTACCCTTGGTGCATGGAAAAGCCGCGGACCTACAAAACAGGTCCGCGCTACACCTGCTGATCGCGTGAAAACTATGGTGAAGGAAACTCCGCAGGCGAGCAAGGCCAAGAAACCGCTCATCGCCATGAAATTCGGCGGGACCTCCGTAGGCAACGCGGAGCGGATGAAAAACGTTGCGGAGATCGTCGCCGATCATGCCCAGCGGGCGGAGGTGGCGGTGGTGGTTTCCGCCATGGGGGGCATTACGGACATGCTGATCCGCGCCGCCAACGAAGCCAGCCATGGCGACCGCGAGAACTGGAAGAACGTGCGCCGCGAATTGGCCCACCGGCACCGCGAGGTCGCCGATCAGCTTCTGAAAGCGGCGGAGCAAGCGGCGGTTCTGCCGCGGCTTGCCGCCGCCGTGACCGACTTTGAAAATCTCTGCTACGGATTCTCGCTGGTGCGCGAGGTCACGCCGCGCGCCATGGACACGCTCTCCAGCCTGGGCGAAGTGATGTCCGCCAACCTGATGGCGGCCATCCTGCGCTCGCGGGGCACTCCCGCGGAAGCCGTGGACGCCACCGAACTGATTGTTACCGACGAAGAATTCGGCAACGCCACGCCCATCTTCGATGAAACCAATGCCAAAACCCGGCAGCGCCTGGCAGGTTTGCGGCGGCGCGGGGTGACTCCGGTCATCACCGGCTTCCGCGGCGCTACCCGTGCGGGCCAATGCACCACGCTCGGCCGGGGCGGATCCGACTACAGCGGCACTATTGTGGGCGCGGCGCTCGACGCCGACGAAGTGTGGATCTGGACGGACGTCGACGGCGTCATGACCACCGATCCCCGCCTGGTTCCGGAAGCGCGCATTCTGCCGGAAATTTCCTATCGCGAGGCCATCGAGCTTTCCTTCTTCGGCGCCAAGGTTATGCACCCCAAAACCATCCAACCCGTCATGAAAAAGAAGATCCCGGTTTGGATCAAGAACAGCTTCAATCCCGCTTGTCCCGGCACCCGCATCGTTCCTTCCGCCACCAACAGCCAAAAGGGCGTCAAGGCTATCACTTCCGTCAGCAAGGCTGACCTCATCACCATCAGCGGCAAGGAATCCTTGAGCTTTCCGCAACTGGCGGCCAAGGCCTTCGGTTCCCTCAGCCTGGACGACATTCCCACCTTGATGGTCACGCAGTCTTCCGCGGAAAATGTGCTGTGCTTTGCCGTCCATGATGCCGATTTGCGCCGCGTGAAAGCCCAACTGGAAAGAACCTTTGAACTGGAAATGCTGCACGACGACCGGGTCTCGATTGAAATCATGCCCCACGTGGCGATCGTGGTGGCGATCGGCGAGAACATGGAGGGCACACCGGGTATTTCCGGGCGTACCTTCGCCTCCCTGGGACGGCACGGGATCAACATCATCGCCATCGCGCAAGGCTCGTCCGAACTGAGCATTTCCTTTGCCGTGAAGGCTTCCGACGTCAAGGAGGCCGTAAAGGCTGTACACGAGGAATTCAAGCTGGACGCGAATTAAAGGGTAAAGGGTGAAGGGTAAAGGCTAAAGGGTAAAGGGTAAGGGATAAAAGGAGTGCAGCACGAACCTTGCATTTCATCCTTTACCCTTTAACCTTTTACCCTTCCGTGGAGTCTCTAGGAGGTGAAGTTAAGACGATAGAATTTAAGGCGCCACCCCTTTATCCCTTACACTTTATCCTTCACCCTTTACCCTTCACCCTTTATACTTTACCCTTTACCCTTTGAATGCCATGTCTTCCGCCTATCTCCAGTGCATCGAGGAAACCTGCGGGCGCCGCCAGGATCCCAAGAAGGATGCGCACGCGTGCGCCTTCTGCGGCGGATTGCTGGATGTGAAATATGAATTTGACCCCTTCGACCCGGAGCAACTCCGGCGCACCTGGCATCAGCGCCGGCTGAGCGGCGAACCGATCGACCGCAGCGGCGTATGGCGCTTTCGCGAGCTGATTCCTTTTGTGGATTCCACCGCGCGCATCATCTCCCTTTCCGAAGGCTCCACCCCGCTGGTGGGAACTCGGCGCACGGGCTGGTGGGCCGGGCCGGTCCACCTGACCATCAAGCACCAGGGCAACAATCCCACCGGGTCTTTCAAAGACCTGGGCATGACGGCCTGCATTACCCGCGCGGAGTCGCGCGGCATCCGCATGGTGGCGTGCGCCTCGACCGGGAACACCTCGTCATCGATGGCCGCTTACGCCGCGCGCGCCGGCATGAAAGCGCTGCTATTTGTTCCCTACAAGCAAATCTCCGCCGCCAAGCTGGCTCAGGCGCTCGACTTTGGCGCCTTGGTGGTGGAAGTCGGCGATAATTTCGATGAGGCTTTCCGCCTGCTACGCGAAATCGCCCCCGAACTGGGGCTCTATCTCGTGAATTCCATCAACCCCTTCCGGATTGAGGGCCAGAAGACCATCGTCGCCGAGATGCTCGAGCAGCGCGCCTGGCGGCCTCCCGATTACATTGTGGTTCCCGGCGGCAACCTGGGAAACTCCTCCGCCATCGGCAAAGGCCTGCGCGAGCTCAAGGAGTTGGGCTTCATCGAGAAAGTGCCCCACGTCGTTGTGGTTCAGGCGGCGGGCGCCAACCCTTTCTATCAAACCATGCGCGCCGGGGCGCCCGATTTGCTGGCGGTGGATGATCCCCACACGGAGGCCACGGCTATTCGCATCGGCCATCCCGCCAATTGGAAGAAAGCCCGGCGGGTGCTTGATTGGGCGGGCGGGTTCTGCGAGTCGGTGACCGATGAGGAAATCTTTGAGGCCAAGCGCGTCCTGGCTGAAGACGGGGTGGGCTGTGAGCCTGCTTCCGCCGCCACCATCGCGGGCGTCCGCAAGCTGGTGCGGGCGGGGAAGATCGAAAGGCACGCCGACATCGTCTGCGTCCTTACCGGCAATCAACTCAAGGACACCGAGTACATCATGCGTCATCGCTCGGAAGACCAGGAAAACAGCCAGCGAATGCAGCTCGAACCCAACCTGGACTCGCTGCGCCGGGAATTGAAGCGGGCGCTGAGAGGGAAGAAAGCAGAAGGCAGTGTTTTTGCTCATCACTCGTCACTCATCACTCGTCACTGAACTTATGAACGAGCAATTGCGGCAGGAAGTGCGGTTCCTCACCACGCGGCTGGGCACGATGGTGCGCGAGCAGTCAGGGCCGGGAGTGTTTTCGGCCATCGAAGTCTTGCGGAAAGTTGCCAAGCAAATTCGGCAGAATCCCAAAGTTGTAGGGGCCCGCCATGGCGTGCCCCTACGGGCGATGGAACGCGCGGTCAATCGCCTTTCGGTGGAAGAGGCCGAGGCGGTCGCGCATGCCTTCAGCCTCTTTTTTCACCTCGTCAATCTTTGCGAGGAGCGCGAGCGCGTTCGCCGTCTGCGCGCGCATGACCGGCAAGGCGCTGGCGCGCCCATGTCATTGCGCCACACCTTCAGCGAGCTGCGCCGGCAAGGGGTTCCCGCCGCCGCCGTCAAGAAGCTGCTGGAGTCGATGCACATTGAGCCGGTGCTGACCGCCCACCCCACCGAGGCCAAGCGCCGCAGTGTTCTGAACCACATCCTGCGCCTGGGGCGAACATTGGACGCCACCTGTGGCGACTTGACCCCCGCCGCCGAGCGGGACATCGACTCGTGGATTGAAGCGCTGTGGCTCACCGATGAGGTGCGCGAGGGTGTGGTGACGCCCGAGATGGAAAGCGAGAACGCCCGCTTTTTCCTCGAGCGCACCATCTACGACCTGGCGGGGAGCTTTTGGGAAAAGTTTTGCGATGAGATGCTCCGCCGCTACCCCCACCTGAAGGAGCCCGTTCCCTTCTTGAGCTTCGGTTCCTGGGTGGGAACGGACCGCGATGGCAACCCCTTTGTGACCCCGGAGACAAGTCTGGACGCCGCCGAGCAGGTGCGCCTAAGCATTCTTGGTTATTACCACGAAGCGTGCCGCCGCATGTTGGGCTGGGCGTCGTTCCCCTGCCGCGATCGTCCCCTCGAATCGGCCTCTTCGCTCCGCTCAGGGCAAGCTCTGCGCCGCGAGATCAATCGCGACATGCGGCGCTTTCCCCCCACTCGAGCTTTTGCGGCCATTGACCAGCCCAGCGAGCTCTTCCGGCGCAAGCTGCGCATCATGATGTGGCGGCTCGAGCGTACGTCCGAGCGCACGGTGGGCGCATATGCGGGGCCGGAGGAATTCACGCGCGAACTCCGCAACTTGACGGACCTGTTGGCCGCCTATCCCAGCCCGCGGATTGCGCGCCTGGGGCCCGGCCGTCTGCGTGTGGCCTCGCAGGTTTTTGGGTTTCATGGCGCCAGCCTGGACTTCCGCACCCACTCGCGCGCCACTCGCGGCGCGGCAGAGGAGATTCTGCGCAAGGCGCACCTGCCCACCGAACCCGCCGAAGCGCGCATTGCGTCGATCGAGCGATTGCTCTTTAAGCCCGCTCTGCGCCCACCTTTTTCGGAGGCCACTCTCCGCGTGCTGGAGGAATTTCGCGCCCTCCGCACCATCCAGGTGCGCAACGGCGAAGCGGCAGCGCATCGCTACGTCCTGAGCATGACGTCCCGAGCGGCTGATGTGTGGGACGTCGTCCTCCTAGCTCGGCAGACAGGCCTCATAGAACCGCGCGGCCGCGACTTATTGTCCCATTTTGACGTCATTCCGCTGTTCGAAACCCTCGAAGATCTGGAAGCGGGCCCGAGCATCATGGAGGAGTTGTTCGCCGATCCCCTTTACCGCCGCATCCTGGGCACGCGCCAGGACTTTCAGGAAGTGATGTTGGGTTATTCGGACTCCGTCAAAGACGGCGGTTACGTGGCGGCCAATTGGGAACTCTTTCACGCGCAGAAGCGCCTGGCGCAAGTGGCGGAAAAATACCATGTGCGCTTCTCCCTGTTCCACGGCAAGGGGGGGACCATCGACCGCGGCGGCGGGCAATCGCATCTCAGCATTCAAGCCCAACCTTTCGCGGCGCCGGGCGGGAGGCTGCGCATCACCGAGCAGGGTGAAGTGGTTTCGCTCAAATACTCGAACCCCGCCATCGCCGAAAGGAATCTCGAGCAGTTGGTCACCTCGGTGCTTGACGCGCACCTGCTCCACTTCCGGCGGGTCGAGGCAGGGAGGATTCCGGAATGGGAAATCTATGCCACGGAGCTCGCCGCCAGCAGCCGGGATTTTTACCGCAAGTTCGTCTATGAGACGCCGGGCTTTGTGGAATACTTCCGCCAGGCGACTCCCATCGATTTGATCGAGCAAATTCGCCTCGGCTCCCGCCCTTCCCGCCGCTGGGGGGCCAGCGACCTTCGCGACCTGCGAGCCATCCCCTGGGTTTTCGCCTGGACACAATCCCGGCACCTGCTCCCCGCCTGGTTCGGCTTGGGGCACGCTCTGGAAAAGTTCCAGCGCGACCACCACCCCCACGGCTTGGATATTCTGCGCAGCATGCACGAGGGTTGGCCTTTCTTCTTCAACCTGATCAACAACGCCGAACATTCCCTGGCCAAGACCGACCTTTATATCGCCAGCCTCTACGCCGCTCTGGTGCGTCCGCGCGGACTCGGCCGGAGGATTTTCCGGCACATCGAGGAGGAGTATCACCGCAGCGTGCGTGGAGTCCTGGAGACCTCCGGGTCGTCGATGCTGCTGGCCGGCCAGCACGTGCTGGCGGAGTCGATCCGCCTGCGCAATCCTTACGTTGATCCCCTCAACTTCCTGCAGACGCGCTTCCTGGAGCGCTGGCGGCGGGGCAAAAAGCAGGAGTCAGGAGCCACAAAACAGGAGTCAGGAGTCAGGAGTCAGGAGCCAGGAGCCAAAAAAGCCGAGGACGCCGCGCTATTTCATCTCTTGCAAATCACCGTGGGTGGTATTGCCTTCGGAATGAAGAGCACGGGATAGGAGCTAGGATTTAGGATCTAGGGCGCGAGGGCTCTTTGGGAGCCCGGCTCGGGTTTTCTAAATCCTAGCTCCCAAATTCCGACTTGGAGCGCTAGAATACCCGCCGGGAGGATGTGTGTACATGCAAGGACACAAGGACCTGGTGGTCTGGCAGAAGAGCATGGACCTCGTGACGCAAATCTATCGGCTCACGCAAGGTTTCCCCAAGCAGGAGATCTATGGACTGGCCAGCCAAATTCAGAGAGCTGCTGTTTCAATCCCATCCAATATTGCGGAAGGTCATGCCTTGAAGCAAACTCAGGCCTACGCGCGTCATTTGGCTATCGCGAGTGGTTCATTGGCAGAGGTTGAGACACAACTGGAGATCGCAAGCCGCCTGGGTTACAACCCGGACGAATGCCGGGAACTTCTCGTGCGGGCTGACGAAATCGGCAAAATGCTGATGGGCCTCCGGAGAAGCATCGCGCAGCGTTGACGGACGGGAGCTACGATTCCGGAGCTAGAATTTAGGGGGGCTCCGAAGGAGCCAGGGTTCCTAAATCCTAAATCCTAGCTCCTAGATCCTCGTGCGTTTTCACACTATGCCGCACCCCCACACCGAAAAAATCCGCCTTGACCGGCTCCTGGTGGAGCGCGGGTTGGTTGAGTCTCGCGAAAAAGCCCAAGGACTAATTCTGGCGGGGCAGATCCTGGTGGACGAGCAGAAAGTGGAGAAGTGCGGCGCACTGGTCAACGCGCACGCCGCTTTACGCCTGCTGGGCGAGGCTCCCAAGTACGTGAGCCGGGGCGGCCTGAAGCTGGAGGGGGCGCTCGAACACTTTCGCCTCAATCCCGACACCAAGGTTTGCCTCGACATCGGCGCTTCCACCGGAGGCTTTACCGATTGCCTGCTTCAGCACGGCGCCGGCAAGGTCTTCGCCGTGGATGGGGGAACCCATCAGCTCGACTGGAAATTGCGCCGCGACTCGCGCGTCGTCGTGCTCGAAAAAACCAATGCGCGTTACCTGACCTTCGATCGCATCGGAACGCTCGCGGAACTGGTGGCCGTGGATGTTTCCTTCATCTCTGCCACTCTGATTCTGCCCGCGCTCGTTCCCTTGCTCGCCTCCCCCGCCGACCTGATCGTTTTGGTCAAACCCCAATTCGAAGTGGGCAAAGGGCAGGTGGGAAAGGGCGGCATCGTGCGTGACCGGGAGCAGCACCAGGAAGCCGTCGCCAAGGTTTCGCGCAAATTACTGGAACTGGGATTCAGCCAGTTATCGTCAATGGAAAGCCCGATACTGGGCGCGGAAGGAAACCGCGAGTTTTTGTTGCACGCGGTGTGGAAGCAGGAGCTTGGAGCTAGGATTTAGGAGCTAGGATTTAGGATCTAGGAGCTAGGATTTAGGATTTAGGATTTAGGGAACCACAGCCGGGCTCCTGCGGAGTCCCGTGTCCCTAGATCCTAAATCCTAGATCCTAAATCCTAGAACGTAAATCCTGCTAAAATGCTCACCCATGGCGACTCCCATTAAACGCGTCGGCATTATCTCCAAACCGAAGAAGGTGGAAATCCGCGAGATTGTTCCGGCATTGCTCGAATGGCTCCGCGAACGCAGCATCGAGGCGTTCATCGACAAGGAAACCGGGGCCATCATGGAAACGAAGGAGCACTGCCTGACCCGCAACGAGATTGCGGCCGAGGTGGATTTGCTCATCGTGCTGGGTGGAGACGGCACCCTGCTGGCCACGGCGCGCGCCCTGAACCGCAAACCGGTTCCCATTCTGGCGGTGAACCTGGGCGGGCTGGGATTCCTTACCGAAATCACCCGTGAAGAACTTTATCCCACCCTGGAAATGGTGGTGGCCGGCGCCTACCAAAGCGATCGCCGCGTGCAGATTGAAGGCGAGCTGATTCGGGCCGATGAAATCCTCACCTCGTTCCTGGCTTTGAATGACGTGGTATTGAACAAAGGCGCCATCGCGCGAATTATTGACTTTGAACTGCGGGCGGACGGCGAACTGGTTTCAACCTACAAGTCGGATGGCTTGATCGTGTCCACGCCCACGGGGTCGACGGCTTATTCCTTGGCGGCGGGAGGCCCCATCGTCACGCCTTCCGTGGAAGCCTTCCTGGTCACACCCATCTGCGCGCACACCCTTACCCATCGGCCGCTGGTGCTTCCCAATACCGTCAAGATTGAGGTGACGGTCAAGAGTCTGCGGGAGGCTGCCTACCTGACCGTCGACGGCCAGGTCGGCATCGCCGCCCACAGCGAAGACGTAGTGCGGATGCGCAAGGCGGACTCGATTGTGGAATTGGTCCGCCCGCCCGCCACCCCGTACTTTGAGATTCTTCAGAAGAAGTTGAAGTGGGGGGAGCGATAGACGCCAAGGGCGTTTCTCGAGCCGAATCATGGGGGGGCGCGTCCACCGCCTTTTATGGATGCGAGCCCTGACCATGTATGGTGACCCAGGCGGCGGGACCTTACCGGTTTGGATTTAATCGACGTCTGCAATTCTTATGAGTCTGACGCGGTGGGCACATGGAACCTTCACAAAAGACAACCAAAGCTGCGTCGGCCAGTCCTCAGAACGGGACGGGGAATCGTGCCACCCTGGGTTCCTTAAGCAAAAGCATCTCGCTTTATGTGCTTAGCTTCTTGATTCTGGCCACGTTGGTCGTGGCTTTCATCTGGCAAGACTTGCGCGCGGACTACCACGACACTCTCACCTATTGGAATGTGCAATTGTCCAGTTCTGCCGATGAGCGGGTCAGGGTTAGCACTCTGTTGCTCAAGGAGCGGCGGACGGACACCATAGCCGTTGCCGATTATCCCTCGACAATCCGCTTGCTCTCTGCGGGCGGAGGCAAAGGCAAAGTGGCGGAAATCCGGCGAAAAGTGGAAGAGGAAATTGCCCATATGGCCGCCGTCAATGGCTTCCTGGGGGGCGCCGTGGGAGATCGTGATTGTCAAATCGCGGCGCAAACGGGCCTGCGGCCGGAAATGGCTCAAGGGCTCCAGGAAGCTTGCCACCAGGCCCAGCAGACGGGCGAATTCCGAATCGACGCCTTCGGCATGCAACCGGGGCATGTTTGGCTAAACCTTTCTGCCCCCGTGATGGCGAAAGGCCGGACCTCGTCCTCAGCTCAAATCACTCACCGCATGGTGGGATCAGTGATGATGGTGTGGGAAAACTGGCAGGATTTCATTCTTCTTCACGGAGCGGAGAGCGTCCCCACCCAGACCAGCGAGACTCTCCTTATCTGGAAGGAGGCTGGTGAAGCCTCTATCTTTTCTCCCCGCCTCAATATCCGGCTATTGCCATCGTTTTTCCGGCGGCCGCTCGCCGCGTCAACCTTCGAGTCTCGGGCCGCCCGAGAGGGCGATGTGGCCTTTGGCGGATTCATTGATTATCGGGGGGTGCGGGTCTTCGGTGCAGCGCAAAGAATCGCCGAGGGCATCGGTAGCGTGGCCAGCAAGGTGGACTGGGATGAAGCCCTCTCGGCCTATCACCGGCACCGGGTGCTCGATTGGCTGGCGGGGACACTCTCCCTTTTATTGTTGGGAACGGTCATGGTGGCCCTGCATCGGCACACGGCCGCGCGCGACTTTGCGGAAAGCGCGAGACAGCAGGAGGCCCTTCGGGAGAGAGATCGCCGGTACAGGGTTCTCTTTGAATCGGCCGGGGATGGCATCTTCCTGATGCGGGGCGATCATTTCGTGGATTGCAATCAGAAAGCTCTGGAGTTGTATGGCTGCGCACGCGAACAGCTTATCGGGAACACGCCTTATGCCCTCTCTCCACCCCAACAGCCGAACGGGTCAAACTCCCAGGAGGCGGCGCTAGAGAAAATAAGGCTCGCCTTGGAAGGACAGACTCTTCACTTTGAGTGGCAACATCTCAGGTTGGATGGAACTTGTTTCGAAGCCGAGGTTACTCTAAGTCACTTGGAGATTGCAGGGGAGGCTCATCTCCTGGCGCTGGTGAGGGATGTCACCGAACACAAGCAGGCGGAAAAGGATCTGCACGCTTCTCTCGAACAGTTACGGGCGCTGGCCGCGCGGCTGCAAAATATCCGGGAAGAGGAAAGGACGAGGGTGGCGCGCGAGATTCATGACGAATTGGGCCAGGCTTTGACCGTCATCAAAATCGACTTGAGTTCGCTGATTCATGGGCTGGCCAGGGACAAGAAACCAGCGTTTGCGCCCATTCTGGAGGAAGTGGACGAGACCATTGAGTTGGTGCGCAAAATCTCTGCCGAACTGAGGCCGGCCCTCCTTGACGCTCTGGGTCTGGTGGCCGCCATCGAATGGGCCGTCGACGAATTCGCCGCTCGAAACGGAGTGAGATGCCGACTGGACTTGCCACAGGATGAGATGGTCATCGACCCGGAACGCGCCACGACCGTGTTTCGCATCCTTCAGGAGACCCTGACCAATATTGCGCGGCACGCGGAGGCGACGGAGGTGCGCGTGAAACTGGCCAAAGAGGGCGGCAGCCTGATGTTGGGCATTCAGGATAACGGTAAGGGAATTACCGAAGAGCAAGTATCGGCGGGTGGGTCTCTCGGAATCCTGGGAATGCGCGAGCGAGCTTTATTGCTGGGAGGTGATCTCGCCATCCGGGGCGCTCCACGAAAGGGGACAACCGTGGAGGTTCGGCTTCCGCAGGCCCATTCCAAACCGGCAGGGGGGACCACGTGATAAGGATTCTCATTGCCGATGATCATGCTATTTTGCGGAGAGGGTTAAAGGAGATCCTGGTTCGCGAGCTCGAGGGTGTGGAGTGTGGCGAAGCCGGGAGCGCCCAGCAGGTTCTTTCCGAGGTGCAGAGCGATAACTGGGACTTGTTGATTCTGGACGTGATGATGCCAGGTCGAAGTGGGCTTGATATCCTGAGGGACCTTAAAGGACTACGCCCCAAACTTCCGGTGTTGGTTTTGAGCACCTATCCGGAAGCCCTTTTGGGCAAGCGAGCGCTGAAAGCCGGAGCCTCCGGATACATGAACAAGGAATGCGCGCCAGAAGATTTGATCAAGGCCGTCCGAAGAGTGCTAGCGGGCGGCCGCTATGTGAGTCCGGCCTTGGCGGAGATGCTCGCCCTGGACCTGGAACTGAATCGGCGCGGCGACGAACCGCTCCACGCCAGGCTCTCTGACCGTGAAATGGAGGTGCTCCGCTTGATGGGCACAGGAAAGACCGTTTCCCAGATCGCCGATCTGTTGCATTTGAGCGTGACGACGGTGAGTACGTATCGCGCGCATATTTTGGAGAAGATGCAGTTGACGACCACTGCCGAGCTCATAAGCTACGCGCTCCGCAATGGAATTGTGGAATAAATGGCTGGGAAGTCTGCCCCATTTTGTTGCTTGATCGTCTTCCTCGCGCGTCCTCCTTATTTCCGAACATTCCTCCGAATGGCTTATATCTGTGATTCCAAGTCACAGGTTTATGGCCGGCCATAGTACAAACTTGGATGCCCACCATGTAATCAATTCTATTCAAAAAGCAGAGTTCCATCGATTCCGCCGTCTCTCTGCGAGCCGCAAGATTGATATGGAAGCACGCGCTGGCCCAACCCCGAGCAGGGCAATCAACTAGAAGGAGTGACATGAGTTTGGAAGTACAGATTCTGGGGGTGGACGCCCCCTTGTCAATAAAGGCGGTGGGCCCATACAGTCTTGCCGGCCTCTACGACCTTTTCGATAGAGTAAAAGAAGAGAGTGAGAAACGTGGCGCCCAGGCAGTAATCATTGATATCAGCGAGGTTGCTGGGACCATTCCCATCACAGACATGTATATGCTGGGCGTATATTGTTACCGAGTTTTGAAATCGTCGATCAGAATCGCGATCATCTTCCCCGACGGGGGGGCCAACAAGTTCCTTGAGAATGTCACACGGAACAGGGGACTACGAGTGGCCGTAGTGCCGAATTATGGCGCAGCGACGAAGTGGGTAAATCGGGATCAGTAATTTCGATTGCCAAGACTGAAGTGAGAATCTCCTGCCAGTCTGTATTCGGGATTACAACCGGATGGCGGGAAGCAATCCAATTGGTCATACTGCGGTAGGCCGACTCCGTCAGGCCATGATGTGCCACGGCACCGTAACGAGGACAATCCGCTGTCCCCCTTTGGCCAGCAGCATCGCCCTCAGCCATTCGGCACGTTGATTGTGCAGGAAGTAGTGATACCAATGCCGCTCCACCAACTCGGGAATCAATACGGCAATTTGCCGGTCGGGGTTGGTTCGTTCGAGTTCCAGAATATAGTCCAAGATCGGAGTGATTACGAAGCGATAGGGTGACGGCAGTTCGAACAGGCGCGGCGGCACGCGGCCCGCTCGAATCGCCGGTCCCTGAACGTAGCGGTCCCAGGTTTGGGCAAAACCCGCGGCGTCCTTTTCACAATCGATGTGCAGAACTTGTACCTCGGAAGATAGATTGAGGGCAAAACGCAGGCCTTTCTGGGCGATCCTGTTCCAAGAGAGAAGCGGAACCACGACCAGCGGATTTTGCAAGTGGGAAAAATCCAGAGGCACAGGGTTCGCGACCTCGGCCTCCACCAGGCGATAGTGCCTGCGGATGGCCATCATCACCATGATGATGGCGGGAATGAGCAACACCGTTACCCAGGCTCCTTCGGCGAACTTTGCGACGGTTACCACCATGACGGTCATAGCCGTCGCCACCGCTCCCAGTCCGTTGACGAAGATGCTGTGCCGCCATCCTTTGCCGCCGGTTCGTTTCCAGTGGGCGACCATGCCGGCTTGGGAAAGCGTGAACGCCAGGAAGGCACCCAAGGCGAACAACGGAATCAACCGGTCCGTGACCCCGCCGAACAAGATCAGCAGCAAGGCACAAAGCACCGCCAGCACCCAGATCCCTTGCGAGAATACCAGCCGCCTTCCGCGCGAGGCGAAGCCTTGCGGTAGATAACCGTCCTCCGCGACGGCGCGGCAGAGTCGCGGAAAGTCCGCAAAGGCGGTGTTGGCCGAGAGCGCCAGCACCAGCAGGATGGAGCCCATGGTGACGTAGTAGAAGATGCCCTGCCCGGCCACCGCCGCCACGAGCATGGAAAGCACGCTCCGATATCCCGCCGCTCCGGGGTCGGTGGCGCCGATGTGGTAAGCACGAACCAGAAAGGCGATTCCCCCCAGCAGCACCATGAGAAGGGCAATGATCATGGTCAGGGCGCGCTGGGCGGATTTCACCACCGGCTCGCGGAAAGCCTTTACGCCGTTGCTGATCGCCTCGACGCCGGTCATGGCGGTACAGCCGCTGGAAAAAGCCTTGAGCAAAAGCCAAGCGGTCACCGCGGCGGTGGGCAGGTGCAGCGGCGGGGGAGCAACGACGGGCACGGGATGGCCGCCGGCCGCAAGCGTTTTGACCAGTCCAAGTATCAAGGTGAAGAGCAAGGTCCCAATGAATAGATAGGTTGGAAAAATAAACACGGCGCCCGTCTCGCGAACGCCGCGCAGGTTGACCATGGTGATGATGAGCAAGATCACGAGACAGATCAGCAGGGTGTGCGGCTCGAGCGTCGGCACGGCAGAGACGAGCGCCCCCACCCCGGCGGAGATTCCTACCGCTGCCGTGAGAACGTAGTCGATCATCAGGGCCGCGGCCGCCAGCAGACCGGGGAATTCTCCCAGGTTCTCCCGAGCCACCGTGTAGGAGCCGCCGCCCGACGGGTAAGCAGCAATGGTTTGGCGATAGGAGAAATAGACGATCGCCAGCAGGACAATGATGCTGGCGGTGATCGGCACAATATAGGTAATTCCCGCGGCGCCCAACACGATCAGCAGCGTGAGCGCCGCCTCCGGCCCGTACGCTGCGGAGCTGAGCGCATCCAATCCAAAGACCGAGAGGCCTCCTACCGGCCCCAGCTTTTCTCCCGCTTCCTCGGAAGTGCGCAGCGGCCGGCCGAATAGCAGATCGTTTAGCTTCATGGCTCATCCTCTAAAACCAACGTCGCGGCGGCTGAGAGTCCGAAGATATAAGTCTGCGCGACCCGTCCTGGCCCCGGGCTTCCCCAGATGTGCCGCCTCCTGACTCCTGCGCACTCTCACGCACTATATATTGGGGTGTTGTGACATGCAACCCGCAAGATGTTCTAGTGGGAATTATTGCCTGATTTGACACAAATTTACTTGTCTAAACTCTAGTACTTTCGTACCATTTACACATTGCAACTGGAACACGTAAGGTGAGGATATCTTAATAGGCGAAAGGAAGCCCAAGGTGCCTAGGGATCCTGTACAGGCGGACAGGCGCCTGACTCTCGTTCACGGCAAAGCTCGAGGTGAGATGAATTATTTGTCCGCCAGGGGGTAACTTACCATTCAAACAGCACTCGTCAAATCCGGAATACTCACCATTGAGGAGGGGGAGCACTACACCAATCTCGCCCGAACTCGAGGCGAGCCATTATGGAAGACTCTGCTGGCTGAAAACAAGATTACCGAGACATGGTTAGCTGATTGGTTTTCGCAGCACCTGCGTGTTCCCTTTGCGGGGGTGGGCCCCCTCGCCGTCGACGAGGAAGTGGCGCATCGGATTACTGAGAGTTTGGCCCGCCAGCACGAGTGTATCCCTCTGGCGGTGAATGGACGACGCCTGCTCGTGGCATTCGTTGACCCTTCGAACCTCACTTCGGTGCAGGCCATCGAGTTTTTTACCGGGTGCAAAGTTCAACCTCTGGTGGGTTTACGGTCCCAGGTTTTGGAAGCGGTTGAATCGTATTACTCTCGAGAGGCGGCTCTAGACGTTATCGATCGGGCCGGAGACCAATCGGAAATTAAGATACTACCCACGCGCGACGACCTGGACTTGGACGAACGGGCCGCGGTGAAGAGCTCGGAAATCCCCCCCATCATTAAGCTCGTCGACATGATCATGGAGGAAGCCCTGCGTCAACACGCAAGCGATATCCACATTGAGCCTGCCGAGCACGAAATTCAAATCCGCCTGCGAGTGGATGGTGTGCTCAGGGACTATCTGAAAGCTCCCGCCTGGCTGCAACCCGGACTGAGCTCGCGCCTGAAGATCCTGAGTAAGCTCGACATTACGGAACGGCGGGTTCCGCAGGATGGGCGCTTCAAGGTACGCTCCAACAACCGGATCACGGATTTGCGCCTCTCGACGTTGCCCACCCAGTTTGGTGAAAAGGTCGTGATCCGCCTCCTGGGGTCGGCGGAGGGAATTCTTGGGCCTGACCAGTTGGGCATTCCGAGCGAGGAATTGCCCGCCGTCTTGGAAGCAGTTACGCAGCCCCAGGGCATGATCATTGTCACCGGCCCCACGGGAAGCGGTAAAACCACCAGCCTGTATTCGCTCCTCAATTACAAGCGGTCCAGCGAAGTCAATATCGTGACCGTGGAAGACCCCATCGAGTACCAATTGCAGGGCGCCAACCAAGTCCAGATTAACCCCAGGGCCGGGCTCACGTTCGCGGCTTGTTTGCGCTCGATCCTGCGCCAGGACCCGGACACGATCCTGGTGGGGGAGATTCGCGACCATGAGACGGCGGAGATCGCCTTCCATGCGGCCATGACCGGCCACCTGGTGTTGACGACGCTGCACACGAACAATTCGGTGGCGACGGTTTTGCGGTTGCTGGACCTCGGGATCGATCCCTTTGTGCTTACTTCTTCCGTAACCCTGGTGGTCGCTCAACGGCTGGTGCGCGTAACCTGTGAAGGTTGCCGGGAGAGTTACCACCCGAGCCCCCAGGTCCTGGAGCGGTTAGGTTGGGACGATCACGAATTCAGCTTCAGCCGCGGGAAAGGTTGCAAGGCCTGCCATGGTACGGGATTCAAGGGGCGGATCGGTATCTACGAATTGCTGCGGATGACTTCCGCAGTGCGGGAGGCCATCAACGGGCGTGCTCCCGAACCGGTCATCCGCAAGGCGGCGGTACAAAGCGGCATGGTCCCCTTGCTGGAGGCCGCCCGCAATAAAGTCCGGCAGGGCAAGACGTCGCCCGAGGAAGTCATGCGCGTCATTCAATGGGTGGATGAGGGCCAGACTTCTTGCCCCCAATGTGGGGAACCGATTTCCAACAAGACGAGAAAATGTCAGCACTGCGAATCCAAGCTGAAGCTGGTTGCCTGCCCCTCCTGCGGCCAGATGCTGGATCCCGCATGGCAGGTGTGCCCACATTGCACTACTCCGGTTCTTCGCGAGGAGCCGCACCTTCCTGCCGAAGTGAAATGGGGGAGGAGCCGACACGGCAGCTTCCGGAAGACATCGCGGACCCTCCAATAAGAAGTTCCTTGACCTCTCCAGACTTCATCGCCAAGGGCGCTCCGTACGCACCGCCCCTCTTCCCGAGGGCGCCCGGCGTTTTCCAATTATCAATTCAAGGTGAAAGTTTCCGTGTAAGTGAGGGTCGCACCCGTCGCGTCCTCGGGCGTCCGTACGAGCGGCCCTTGCAGCCGCTGTCCCAGACTTCCGACCACCAGCAGAACGAGGGGGGGCTGCCAACGGTCGGCAAAGTCGGCCTTGATCCGAACCTGGAAAGTACCCGGGGTAAAGGGGCGGCCTTGGTTGAGCAGCGGGCGAGTTTCGAAGCGCCCCGCGGAAACCATGACCGGGTAATCGATGGCGACCACCGTGTCATCGGCCAAGACGCGAACTTCCAACTGCGTTGCCGTGGGCAGGTTGCACAGGCCGGATACCCGCAAGTTCCCCGCATCACTCCGTTGGATTTGCAATTGAAACTGCGGTACGATGGTGCCCACCGGGTGGGAAAGGTATTGCGAAATTTCCAAAGCCTCAGCCGTGGCGCCGCTCCGGCGTTCCCGCCACGCCCAGATCGAGGAGACGGCGAGGAACAGAAGGAGCAAGGCAATCATCCCCATGCCCTGGCGCGAGACATACCGCCGGGGGAGTCTTATGGGCCGGGGGGCAAGCGAGGAGAGGTCAATGTCCTTGACGACGGTCCAAGTGCCGTCGGTCTGCCGCTGGTAGATCAACCCGGGGGCGTTAAGGGCGAAGCCGCAGTGGCTGCATTGCGCAAGCGTTCGATCCTGAACTTGGCCGCAGGAAGGACATACCACGGAGCTTCCCGCGGGAGAGGAATCTTGGGTCATAGGAATTGGAATGGCGACCTTTCTCCCGCCCCTCAGGGTTTGAACTGGCTCCATTCTAGTCATTCCTGCCGGAGGAGACAACCCTGTTCAGCGCTCGCGGCTCCCTCCTCCGCCCTACCACCTCAGCGCACGGGGGCGGGATTCTCACTGCTTGAGACCCTCGTGGCGCTGACGCTCCTGGCGTTCGGGCTGCTGGGAGCGGCCATGCTGTTCCCCCTCGAGGCGCGTTTAGCCCAATTGACCAGCGTCACGAGCGAAACCGCCAGGCTGGCGCAGAAGGAACTCGACCAGATTCGCGAGAATATCTCCGCCCCCTCGGGAAGCTTTACGGATCTGGACGGCAATACCGTGGAAGTGGCGTGCCCGGGAGCGCCGGGAACAAGTTGCGGGAATCCGCTGACCGCCTCGGGACTCATCGACTTCTCGGAAGCGGCCCCGGTGGGATTCTCCACGCAATTGGCGGATCCCGCGGGGCAACAATATTCGATCCGATGGAACATCTCGGTGACGCCCAGCAATGGCAGGAAAACCATCCTGGCGGGCAAGGCGTTGAGTCTGACCGGGGGCCTGGCGCCCCCCGTGCAGTTCCAGACCCTGACCGCACCCTAGGGGCCTTGATTCATGTGGGTAAGAAAACATCCACCGGGCAAGGCCTTGCCGGGGAAAGAAACCGGCTCCCTTCCCGGCGCGCCAAACTTTTCGGACGCGGGTGGAGGCCTCCTCGAACTTGTCATGGTGCTTTCCCTGTTCGGAACTCTCGCCGCCCTGGCGCTGGCCCTGATTCTTCAAAGCTATAAAGGTGCGCAGCTTCGGTTGAGTACGGCGGCTTTGTTTGACAGCGGGACGGCGGCGCTCAACCAAATGACCCGGGAACTCCGCATGGCCGGCTATCCCTCCGCCAAACTTTTCACTGCCTCCGCGGTGGCGGGTTCACCGGGACTGGTCGCCACGCCCTTCGTTACGGTTACCGCCTACGACGTGGTCTTTCAAGCCGATACCCATCAAGACGGCACGGTGGAACAGATCGAGTATCTCCTCCCTTCCGGCTCCCAGAATTTGTACCGGAATAGTACCTTGAAGAACTTGAATGGAACGTTGCAGCCATCGACGGTTACAACCCTCTTGCTGAATAACGTGCAGAATCAGATCAGCGGGACGCCCTTGTTTGCCTGGAGTGCCAATCCCTCCAGCCCTCAATCGTTCCCGCTGAATGTGCAGGCCATCACCATAAACCTGGTTGTTCAGTCCAGCGGCAACGAGAGTGGTTCTCTCGCGTCCGTGACCCTGACCGCAACCTGTCCAAGGATGAACTTCTGAGCGATGCAGTACCCGACTCGAAAGGCGAAGAGCCGCCTACCTGATTCCCAAAGTGGTCAGAGGAACGCAGGTGGTAAGGTGAACTGCCCTTGGCGGCCCCCTTCAGATTCTCGGGAGCGGGGAGTTGCCTTGTTGCTCGCCCTGATCGTCATCCTCATTATCAGCGGCCTGGCGGTTTCGCTGGTCCTCTTGACGGATAGCCAGGTCCGTCTGGGGCAGACCGCCCAGGCGCAGGGGCGGGTGTTTTATGCCGCTTTGGCAGGGCTTGAGGAAGTCCGCGGACGGATGAGCGGCTCGGCGCCGGATACGATCGCCCCTTCCCTGCCCACCTCGATCTCCCAGGTGCTTTACATTGTGAATAGCAGCTCCTCGGATCCCGTTCAACCCACAAACCTCGCCTCGCCATATTACGACTCTGAATACTCCACGGAGTTCCCGGGAGGCTTCGCGTCCGCCAGCGTCCTTCCTTACATCAATAGCGATCAGCCGGGCGTCGGAACCTCCACCGCCATCCCCTATAAGTGGGTCCGCATTACCCTGATGACCGAAGCCTCCGCGCATAGGGACATCAATCAGGACGGAGTCCTCAACAGCACGGCGCCGATTTATTGGGACGGGACGCAGCAGAACCTTTCCTCCGCCGGCGGCACGCTGGTTTTTGTGCTTACCGCCTTGGCCGTGGATTCGACCAAGGTCATGAAGATTTTGCAGACGGAGACCGCCCGCGAAGCAGGCTTCACGCCCCTGGCAGCGCTCGCTTCCGGGGGTTCAATAACAGTTACGGGTAACTCCAGTATGACCAATCCTTCCAATGTTATCGTCAACGGGCACGACAATAATCCCGGAGGCGCAGGCTGTCCGCCTCCCGTCTCGCCCTTGCCGGGAATCCTGGCGGGAGGAATAATCTCTTCATCCGCGGCTTCGGTCACCGGCAATCCCCCAATGCAATCGTCCGTAACTCCCTTTCCCCAGTCGGCGGCCACACTGATTTCGCTTTATCAACCGAGCGCCACCGCGATCACTTCCGTAGACCCTGGCCATGTTACCTTCAACGGGACAAGCTACACGGCCAGCGGTACGACGTTGGGTATTCCGCCTTCCGGGGAAAGTTCCGGGACCGTCCAAGTGGTTTATGCCGACCACCCCCTCACCATCACCGGCAGCGGCAACACGGGCTATGGGCTCCTGCTGGTCAATGGTAACCTCTCCGTAACGGGCAATCTCAACTATCAGGGAGTGATGATCGCCAGCGGCCAGATCAATTTCACTCCTCCTTTCTCCGGGGATATCGCGGTGACCGGCTCGGTGCTCGGAGCCGGGAGCGCGGTCTTCAGTGCGCCAGCTTCTTTGGGAAACGCCACGATCAACGTCCTGTTTAATTCCTGCGTTGTGGCCCAAGTCCGCCAGGGCGCCGGCGGCGGGATTTCCTCCGGTTGGAGTTCGTCCACCATCTCCCCCCAGGTCCTCTCCTATCGCGAGCTCAGCTACTGAGCCCAGCGCACCCGGCTAGCTCCAATGATGAAAATGGCGAGGTTCTGCCTGCAAGGAACAAAGCGGGCGCGCCGTCACAGAAGGCTGAAAGCCCTCCGCATGGCCGCGGAGGCGCTGCCGCAGGCCTGGTCGAGGGGCAGGGCACGCAAGGCGGCATTGAAGGGCTCGGCCTGAATGGGACCGGCGTAGCCAATTTGGACCAGCGCGCCCAGGAAGTCCTTTACCGGAATGACGCCCGTAGCAGCCGGCAGCTCACGGTGATCGTCCTGGTATTGATCCAGCGAGAGGCCGCGGGGCGCATCGTTCAGGTCCACGGTCACCACCTCCGAGCCGCGGAGTGCCAACAGGTCTTTTCCCGTCTCTTCCGCGTTGAACCAGTGCCAGCTATCGAGCTGAATGCCCACGTTGTCGGTACCGATGGCGACCATGAGTTCCTTCATCTCGCTCAGGGTGTGGAGGAAGGGATGCCGCTGGCTGCGCCAAAGGGTTCGCGGCGCAACGTACTCCAAGCCGAGGTTCTGGCCGCGATCGGCGAGAATCTGCGCGCACTGGCGCAACCGGTAGGCGTGCTGGCGGAAATTCTGTAGGTAGGTGAGGTCATGGCTGCAAGGGAGAATCCAGGTGCTGATGCTCCCGACGCCAACTCGCTCGAGGAGGTCGGCCGTGGCCGGGAGCTTTTTCAACCCGTCGTTAAACGTTGCCTCATCCTGGCGAAACTCCACCGGCAGACCGGCAGCACCCAACTTGAGATTCTTCGCCTGAAGGTCGTCGCGGAGGCGCTTGATTCCCTCCTCACCCAGCGAAGCGAAGTAGTTAGGATCAGGATCCAGGCCTTCGAAACCGTGCTGGACGGTGAGTTCCAGCGCCTGAGGGAAAGCGGCTTGAAAACCGAGCCGTCCGAGGCTCAGAATTGCGTAGAACCTCCGCTTGGGCTTCTCAGCGGGTGCCTGAACTCCCGCGAGCCTCCCAGGAGCCGGCCAAACCGCGACGCCAGCCGCGGCTCCGGCGGAGAGGAATTGTCGGCGAGTGATTTCGTTGGTCATAGTCAGCCTCCCAGCCGTGCAGTGTAGCACGTGGGCGTGCCGGGTGGTGGTGGGAAGCTGGCCGTGATCGGCACGATGTAGGCAATTCCCGCCGCGGCCGGCGGGGTCATCAGGGTGAGCGCCGACCCGGCGGCGGGCAGGTCGGAAAGCGCCGCGTGAGCTTCCGCCACAACCTCCCCGTCTGCTGTGGAGGCCAGGGAGCGAACCCCGCTGGTTCCGACATCGACACCGAGTACCATGGGAAGATCTGATGGATTCATCTTTGTGGCATCCCGTGAGCGGATACTTGAAGGCTTGACAGGCCATTATAAGCCATCATAATCCCCCGTAAAGGCTTAGTGCTCTTCTCAATGAACTGACTTCGGACACCGGACTCCGGACTCTACTTTTTGCCACTTGCCACTCCTTCTTGAATGCTATCTCTTGCATTTTCAATAACATTCTGGCATTTCTTGATAAGTTATTTATTTTCATATACTTTCTGGGTAATCGCCTTCCAGCTTCTTTGTTTTCAATAACATTCGGACTTCGAACGTATGAAAGCATGCATGCGCGCTCCCCGCTCCCCGCCACAATTTTTCAACTTATTTAGATTCATGAGGATGAGAAATCGTGGGGGGACGGATAATTCCCTCAAATGACGCCTAACACCCTTTATTTTGATAAACATTCTGGCCTCGATGACCGGCGACGTGCGAATTTGGAGTCGGCGGGCGGGAGTCAGTTCGCCGGGAGCGATGCCGCGCCGCATTGCGCCCGGCGCGCAACTGCCGGGGAGATTTTCGCCGCGAAGATCAGCACAGAAACCGCTTCAAAAGTGTCAATCTCCTCTCTCTTACCGTCCACCGCCGCTGCCTACCTGCCCGCGATCGAGCTTCCTCCCGCGGCGGCCTTCCTGCTCCCCTTTAGGCTAGCACATAGGCAAGAAGTACTGTCAAGGAAATTCTCGCGGATTTTCCTACGGGCAGGAAGAAATCGCACGCTTCCTGCCTCGATTTCCTGCCGGTAGGAAATGGCGTGGCAAGGTTCGGCGGCGCGGGCAAAAAACCTCAGCATCGCCAGCGACCCCGGGCACAATGGTGGTTAGGGCTTTTCTCGTCAAAGTGACAGGCGTCGCGGGACGCACGACGATTACTAAACTCTTGGCGACAAGGGAGGATCTGGGGACCTGTTTGCTTGAGATGCCTCTCTGACTTTCCGGCAAGGCGGAGGCTTCGTCAGTGGGCCGGGCAGCCCCGGGAAGCCTCCTCCTCGTCGAATCCCCGTTATCCGTTACTCTATTTTGCCGCGGACAATGCACCCGCCGCGGCTTGTTCTTTCCCTGCCACCAAGGCGCCCTTTGCGGCCTTTTCGATGAGAAGGGCAACGGCCTGCGGCTGCGATACATAGATCGAGTGGCTGCCCTTGACCTCGACGACCGTGGAGCCGGCGCGCTTGGACATTGCACGCTGAGCGTCAGGCGGGATCATTTTGTCTTCCGTAGTGACCAGGTACCAGCTTGGCTTGGTTCGCCAGGCTGGTTCGCTGATCGTGCCGCCCAGCGCGTCGAGACCCCAGGGCACTTGCGCGGCGGCCATGAATGCGGCCTTCTCCGGGCTCACGTCGCCGGCGAACGACGCGGGGAATTTGGCCTTGTCGAGTAGTAAGAAGCCGTCCACGGGCGGCAGGATCGGCGGGACCGGCGCGCCTGGAGGTGGATCCTTGAGCAGCGACGACACCGATTCGCCCTTGTCCAGTGCAAACGCCGTGATGTAGACCAAGCCAGCGACCTTCGGGTCGTTGCCCGCTTCCGTGATGACTGCTCCGCCATACGAGTGACCGACGAGAATCACGGGGCCGTTCTGCGCGGCGATCGCACGTTTGGTGACCGCCACGTCATCTGCCAGCGTGATGGTCGGATTCTGAACGATCGCGACCGTGTAACCGTCCTTCGTCAGGGCGTTGTAGACGCTTTCCCAACCCGATCCATCCACGAAGCCGCCGTGGACCAGAACGATATTCTTAACAAGTGTCGATGTGTTTGTTTGTGCCATAAGCTCCTTTCCCATGCCGAACATCATTGCCATGATCGACAGGGCTGTGATTGAGATTTGTCGTGCATTGATTTCTCTTGCCATTGCCTGGTGTTTCATCGTGCCCTCCTCGTTGAATTTTGAAAACTACTCTCATCCGCTTCCCTCACTGGTTCTTACTTCCCCTAATTCCGCAGCGCCTTGGTTCCCAAGTCTGGCCATTTTCGGGCGCGGGACTTATTGTCCCTGCTTCGATCGTCACTATGCAGGATCTCATTGGGGAAAACATCACGGGATCGAGTGTTTTTTTGCTACCTCGGTAGACCTGTTTGCGGTTACCTCGGTAGTGGTAGCGGAACATAACCAGGAAAGGAGGAGGCACTACACGACGAAGGAACCCAGCCGGCGGTTAGCGCTTTGTGGTTGGAGGAGCCTTGGGAATGTTGATCTCGCGACGTCCGAACCGATGGGAATCGAGCGAAAAGGCGCCTGGCCCCAGGAACGCGACGGCGAGGGAGGTGACCATCATTAATGCGGTCGCCAGTTTGGCGTTAAATATGTTCCAGGGTGGAGGGAACCAGGAAAGCAAGATGCCGAGATTACCAAGGGCGACCAAGATACTGACGGCGGGGGTCAAAAATCCAATCAGAAGGGACGAGCCACTCGGGATCAACAGCGCTGCCGCGACCCACGCGCCGGCCAGCCCTGTGCAACCGTCCAACAGGTAAAGCACCCCTTGAACGGCTGCCGTGAAACCAATCGTCGATCGCAGGAGGAGCAGGCCGACGCCGGGCAGGCCTCCGGGAAATGTAGAGAATAGTCGTTGCAGCGCGAATCTCCTTCGGCGTTTCTGAAAAAACACCTCCTAGCAAGTTTACCGATGACTTTAGGAAGCACAATCCCCGAAGGAGGCATCTTATTCTCCCTCGATCGTGGTATCGGGTGGGGTTCTCATTTTCACAGGTGGATGATGCCGCGTCGAACGGCGATCGCAACCGCCTCCGTACGATCCTTCGCGCCCAGCTTGTCCATAATGTGCTTGATGTGAACCTTTACGGTCTCCTCGGCAATGAAAAGCCGTTCGCCGATTTCCCGGTTGCGATTTCCGCCGGCCACCTGCTGGAGAACCTCGACCTCACGCTCGCTGAGCGCGTCATCGCTGAAATGCTCAGCGAGGCGCGCCGCCACTTGAGGTGAAATCGGCTTCTTTCCAGCGTACACCTGGCGGATTACCTCGACTAACTCGCTTGGGGGCATGCTCTTAAGGAGGTAGGCGCGAGCTCCGGCTTTCAGAGCTCGATGAATCTCAGCGTCGCCTTCAAAGGTTGTCAGCATGACGATGCGCGCTTCGGGGAATTCGCCTCGGATGGCTACCAGGGCGTCGGTCCCACTCATATCTGGAAGCCGCAAGTCCATGAGCGTAATGTCAGGCCGGTGCTTCCGGAACTGCTGAATAGCCTCTTGTCCGTTTGGCGCCGCAGCCATGAGCAGCATATCCGGCTGACTGTTAATGAGGGTAGTAATCGCCTCGCGCAATAATGGATGGTCATCAACGCAGAGGACGCGAATTCGCTCCTGTTCGCCCATGTCTTACTCCTTCCGGCCTTGTGCTCCCTGGACATTCCTGCTTCGCCAATATAGCCTGGAGAACCATCCCATCGGAGGATCAGCGGGCCCAGACTCGAAAGCGACGGGGCCGGGCACCAGGAGTTCAATTTCAGTTCCAGCGGCGGCACGGCTAAAGATTTTGAGCCTCGCGCCCATTCTTTCGGCTCGCTCGCGCATGCCCGACAAACCAAAGTGGCCGTCGCAACCTGCGGCCAGCACTTGAGGCTCGATCCCACATCCGTTGTCACGGACAACCACCCGGAAGGCGTGGGCCGCATAATCGAGTTCTGCTTCAATCTGGCTTGCCCGGGAGTGGCGGAAAGAATTCACCAATGCCTCGCGACCGACAAGATAGATTTCGTCGCGGATCACTGGCCGCAAGGGCCGAGCCCTACCTTCCACGATGACGCGAAGATCAATCGATGTTGGGTTCGCGAGTTCCTGCGGAACCCTGGAAAAGGCCTGTTCAAGATCGCGGGAGTCCGCGGGAGAAGTGCGCAGCCCGCGAATGGCATTTCGGCCTTCGTCAATAACGCGGCCCATGAGTTCGAGTACATGTCCTACGAGGGGTTTGGCCGGCGAATCTGCCGGCAACTGCAGGTTGGCGACATGAAGCTGCATCGAAGCGCTGACAAAGCCCTGCAAAAGTGTGTCGTGTAAGTCCTGGGCGATCCGGGTGCGCTCGTCGAGACGTTCTTCGAAACGCATCTTCAATTCTTGGGTTAGCCGATGTAGGCGGAGTCGGTATAGGACCAGCACTATGCATGCCATAAGCAAGGCTAAAGTGGAACGGAACCACCAGGTCTGCCAGAATGCAGGCTCAACCTCGAACGCGACAACGCTCTCGGAGCCATTCCATTCGCCATAGCTGTTGCTGGCCAGAAGGCGAAAACGGTATGGACCCGGGCCCAAATTGGTGTAAACAGCCTCGCGAGCAGCCTTGGGCTCACTCCATTGGTGGTCGAAGCCCTCCAGAAAATAGCGAAAGCGAATCCGCTCCGGTACGGCGAGGCTTAGCGCGGTAAATACGAATGTAATTCTTTTCCGCCCGGCAGGAACACGCATTAATTCGGTGGCGTTGATTGCAATCCCATCTGCCGCTACCGCCTCAACATGAGGAATGGCCGGGGGCCAACGGGCCGCCAGGTGAGACGGATCGACCACCGAAAGTCCGCCCTTAAGGGAAATCCAGATCCTTCCCTCAGAGTCTCTAAGTACCGACCTGCTTCGGTTAACTCCTTCGTTACTGGGCAAACCATCCTCGGCGCTATATTCGCGAATGTCCCCCGGTTCAACCTTACCCTGGAGCATTTTGTCTCGAGCCACCTGCAAGACATGATGGGAAGTCGTTATCCAAAGCCATCCATTTTTGTCTTCCGTCATGCCGAATATCGGCTCGCGCAAAACGTCGGGCAGCGACGGAACTTGAATGTTCCCAGACACGAGAAACGCCAAACCTGCAGACGTTCCGCCCCAGAGTGTTCCTGATG